>OLGM01000428.1_pt1 | contig 27597 bp, 18 predicted proteins | sample 1606001 | NCBI WGS metagenome assembly OLGM01 (sample SAMN03283294) | human gut metagenome | biome: human-associated habitat; material: feces | host: Homo sapiens | place: Peru | collected 2012
TCTTCTTTTTATGAGATAAAAACTTATCTCATTCTCAATCACTTATAAAAAATACATACTTTCTGGTGTGAAAAGTGGCTGTTTTGGGGTGCAATAGTGGCACTATTGGAGGGTGGGGCTTGGATTTTGACTGTCAAAGGGGCTTTGCTGACGGCAAAAACGACCGAAAACGGCTTCTGAAATCTCTAAAATCATTTTTTATTTTGTAACAGGTTTTTACTTGTTTGTACGATATTTGCGTTGGTGGACGTCACTGCCAATGCCGAATGTTTGCATTGAATTTGTGAAAACGTTTGCACAATAAAAATGCAACATTTTAATGAAAATATGATGTAGGCTATGGATGTTATTCATATTTTTGCATCGTAAAAACTATGCGAGACCCTGATTGAGTCAAGGTACACAAAAACACAACTTATGATGATGCGAAACACATAAAAACACTCATTCATAAGGCTGCTTTAGAAGATATATATACTTAAACCGAAATATAATTAATAGACATAAAAACCTAAATATGATAAAGCATATTTATATATTCGTGTTGGCAATGATGCTGTTAGCATCGTCAGGCGCGGCAAAGGCGCAGGACGTGGCTCTGAAGACCAATCTCTTAGGTTGGGCTACGACATCGCTTAACGCAGGTGTTGAGGTCGGCATCGCCGAGAAGCAGACAGCACAGCTGTTTGCCACGCTCAATCCTTGGGAGTTTTCCGGAGGCAAGAAGGTGCGCATCTGGAATGTGGAGCCGGAATACCGCTGGTGGACTTGCCAGCGCTTTGGAGGCAGCTTCTTCGGAGTGCATGCTCTTGCCGGCGAATACAACGTCAAGAACGTGGACCTTCCGTTCGGCATCCTGCCCAAGACGAAGAGCGGACGACACTATGAAGGATGGTATATAGGTGCGGGTGTCACCTATGGCTATCAATGGCTGCTCTCGCGCCATTGGAACATGGAGGCGTCGTTGGGCATCGGTTATGCCTATAGCCCGTACAAGCTCTACGGACGTTGCGCCAGATGCCTTGAGAAGAACCATCGCAATTATGTAGGACCGACTAAGGCGGCTCTCAGTATGATCTATATTTTCTAAACAGCATTATGAACACTAATTCGTTTACACGCATCATCATTTCATGCCTCCTTGGGGCTGCTTCCTGCGGTTCCGCAATGGCACAGAAGCTTGCCTCTGGAGCTGTAGCCATAGACAGTCTGCATACGTATGTGGAGGGTAACAGGGTGGATGTGGCGTTCAGCCTCAATCTCAACAACCTGAAGCTCAAGTCTGAACAGCAGCTTGTCTTCACCCCGATGCTTGCTGCCGACGGCGACACCATAGCTCTGTCACCTATCATTATTAATGGCAGGTCAAAGCAGATACGCATGGAGCGCAGCGGTGAATTGGCTTCTGGTGCTACGGGCAGCCAGCAGCCGCTGGTGGTTGTCAGAAAGAACGGCACACGTCAGAGCGTCAGCTACGCCCAGAGCGTAACACGCAAGCGTCCGTTCGAATCGGACTGTCTGAGTCTGCTTACCTCTCAGGACATCTGCGGATGCGGCGACAGGGAGAATCTCGACAATCTCCACCTTGCCACCATTGACAATATCGGCGCATGGATGCCGGCTCTTACGTTTGTCAAGCCTTTCGCTGAGGCTCGCAAGCAACGTGCCGAGAAGGGCGAGGCTTACCTCAGCTTCCGTGTAAACAAGACGGACATCGTGGTAGACCTCTTCGAGAACGCACGCGAACTGGCTAAGATAACTAACACCATCGACCTTGTGCGCAATGACAAGAACGTGGAAATCAACGGCATCAACATTCACGGTTATGCTTCGCCTGAAGGTCCTTATGCCAACAACGAGCGTCTGGCACGTGAGCGTGCGGCGGCTCTTAAGAATTATGTGGCGCAGCTTTATCCGATTGACGCCAAGCTGTTCAGTTCAGACTATACGCCTGAGGATTGGGACGGTTTCCGTCGTAAGGTGCAGCAGTCGCAACTGGCTAATAAGTCCGAAATCCTTAAGATTTCAGACTCGAGCCTTGCTCCCGACGACAAGGACAAGCGCATCCGCCAGCTCTATCCGCAGGACTATGCCGTGATAATGAAGGACATCTATCCTCGCTTGCGCCATAGCGACTATACCGTTAGCTATACCGTGCGTCCCTTCTCCGTTGAGGAAGCCAAGCAGATACTCAGAACCCGTCCGCAGCAGCTTTCGTTGCTGGAGATGTATCTTGTGGCACAGACGATGGAGGCTGGTTCGCCGGAGTTCAACGAGGTGTTCGACATAGCCGTGCGTATGTTCCCTGCCGACCCGACAGCCAATCTTAATGCTGCATGTGCCGACTTGCAGAAAGGCGACATAGCATCGGCTGAGAAACATCTGGAGAAAGCCGGCAACTCGGCAGAGGCATTGAACGCACGAGGCGCTCTGGCTGTGCTGAAAAAGGACTATCAGTCAGCACGCCGGTTGTTCTTGGAGGCGGCTGCCGCAGGTTCGGAGGATGCCAAGGCAAATGCCGAACGCATCGCTAACACGAAATAAAGAAAAACTTAATAATAATTTTTCTCTCTTAATAGGGCAGGGTGCTGCGAAACACCCTTCCCAGCCCCCTTATGCTTTAAATATAAACTAAAATAATTAATATTTATCAACTAAAATTTTTAACTATGAGAAACGTTAAGAATCTCTTCGGTATGGCTGTTATGGCTACAGCCTTGGTCGCTTGCTCAAGCTCTGACGACCTCACTCCTAACGGCAATGAAGGCAACCAGACTGGTGCTGCCTATGCTTCGTTCAGAATCAATCTGCCGACTACAAGCGGAACTCGTGCGGATGATCCCAAGCCAGGTACACCTTCATTTGATGAAGGTACTGCTAAGGAGTACGAGGTAAAGAACGGTACTATCCTCATCTTCGACAATGACGGAAAGTATGTCACAAGCGCCAAGCTTGGCACTATGAACCCTTGGACGGACGTAAAGTCTGACGGTGTTACGACAGCGGCTATCGCTACTGTGCAGCTCACAGGTGTTAAGGTCGGTGGAGAATATAAGGCATTGGTGCTTCTCAACAACGACGTGGATGAACTCACTCATAAGGTTAAGGTTACGCTGCCCGAAACAGGCGTATCATACGCTGATTGGAGCAAGAATGCTTCAAATGTTAGTGTTGACAATTATACCAAGACCGATTACATCTTTATGGCTAACGCTCCGAAGTATGATGCAACATCAGAGCCGACAACTCTTGTAAAGGTTAACAACATCTGCGCATCACGTGAGGAGGCTCAGGCAAAGGCTGCCACCACAGTATACGTGGAGCGTGGTTTGGCTAAGGTTACGATGCAGGACTACAAGACTGGTGGTTACACTATCGCTGACGGAACAACATACGCTGGAGACAAGGTGGTAATCACTGATTGGAAGCTTGACGTTACCAATAAGTCTACTTTCCCCGTTCATCAGACTGATGGCTTGAAGAATGCTTGGGGCGGGATATGGGGAGAAGACCGTTTCGCTGACGCTACAAACAAATCTTTCAAGCGTGTATATTGGGGCATCGATCCTAACTATTCCGGTTCTGCTCTTAAGAATCTGACTGCGTGCCAGGCTGCGTTCAATATGATAAAGAACAGCGAGGTTGAGGGCCAGACAGGTACTGATCATCCTCAGTATTGCCTTGAGAACACCTTCGACCTTGCCAATATGATGCAGGGCCAGACCACACGTGTTGTGTTTAAGGCTGTTTACACTCCTAAGGCTCTTGAAGGAACAACAGAAAAGACTTTCTATAAGATTGGCAACAATACCGCTATCTGGACCAAGGCTAATCTTGAGCAGCAGATTCATACCGTTGCCGTAACTGCTATGGGCATTACAACTACTGCAGAGCAGGCAAAGTATGTTGTAAAGCTTGATGCTACTGAGAATAATATTAGTGGTGAGGCTGGTCAGCATCTTATTAAGGCTGAGAACATCACATACACAGGCGACGCTGCTGATAATAAGGTTGATCAGAAAGTTGTTAATACAATCAACGAAAAGCTTGGCTTGTCAGCCGATGCTGGTATCGCTACATATCTGAACGGCGAGGCATACTACATCGCCCGCATCAAGCACTTCAACGAGCTGACTCCTTGGACTGCTGGTACTCCTTATAATGGTGATAATAAAGCGTTCCTCGGCCGTTATGGTGTGCTCCGCAACAACTGGTACGACCTTTCTGTAAACAGCATCAGCGGTCTTGGCTATCCTGAGGTTCCAGAGGTTAAGCCTACTGTTCCTGATGACGAGAACAATCAGTATATCAACGTGGAGGTTAAGATTCTTAGCTGGGCTAAGCGCAGCCAGAGCATCTACCTCTAAACTGTAAAGCATAAAAGTGGCGGAGGTCTCCGGCCTCCGCTGCTATCTAAACATCAACATCTAAATCAATCTTAATTAATTTAACGGCAAACATTATGTTTCACGGACTGGTTAAATCTTTATGCTCATTACTCGCCTTTGCACCCTTGCTGGCTTCTTGCTCGCTGATGCACGACGACCTTGAGCCATGCGACAATGGCGTTTACCTGCACTTCCGCTACGACTATAACACGCAGCGTGCCGACCTCTTCAACTATCATGTTGGAGGCGTTGTTGTCATGGTGTACGACAAGGACGGCAAGTATCTCATGCGTCAGGACGCCTACAACACAGACACCGACGCTCCCATCCGCCGCCATGACTTTGCCGTACATCTCAACTTGCAGCCCGGCGAATACCAGTTTCTCGCCATTGCCAAGCAGAAGCGTTATGAAGACGCGCTTGCCACCAAGGGCGCCAAGTTTCGCATTCATGCTCCCGCCGACGGCGAGGACATGACAAAGTTCTGTGCCGTGCTCGACCGCAATGGGGCGGGCGAAACGGCTGACGTCGACTGTTCGGCTCCGCTCGACACGCTGTGGATAGGCCGCTCGCAGCACCTTACAGCCGTGCGCGACATGGAAGCCACCCACGACACCATCTCTTTGGTGCGCGACACCAAGCAGCTCACCATCTCGCTGCATCAGATTGACGCACCTGACAAAATCTCTGCCGACGACTTCGGCTACGAGGTGATAGCCGACAACGGCCACATCAACTATGACAACTCTTTGGCTCGCGACACCAAGCTTCGCTATACGCCTTTCCGTACATGGACCACCGACTTCCGCGATGCTTCGGGCAACGTGAAGGAACGTACGGCTCATGCCGGACTGATGCTCTCGCGACTGGTGTATTATTCTCCTGAGGAGAACGATCGCAACGCCATGCTACATATATATAATAAGGTGTCGGGCAAGACCGTCGCTCTTATCAACCTGCCCGACATCCTCCAGCAGGGACGCGATGCCTATGCCGCCCAGAACTACGGCATCCAGGAATATCTCGACCGCGAGTATGACTATCGCCTCGACTTCTTCCTCATCGGCACCGAGTGGCAGTACCTGAACCTCTCTGTTGGTGTGCTCGACTGGGCAAAGCGCATTCAGCGCATCAGCCTGTAGATTATATAAAACTGAACTTTCGCAAGTTCAGAGAATTCAGTAGTTAAAGGAGTTAAGAAGTTAAGCCAAATGCTTATAATGCTATATCAAGCAAAAAAACTAATAGCTTCGCTCGGCTTTGCCGCTTGCTTGCAAGAACTCCTTAGCGACCGTAGGGCGCGATAACTCCTTAACTTCTTAACTCCTTTCGCTTGCGAAACTTAAACTAAAGTATTGAACCTAATTACAACAAAAACAATGAAACGACTTGCAGACATACTCCTTTCTCTTGCTGCCCTGTTGTTGCTGGCAGCATGTACTGATGATGCCGATGTGTACAACACCCCGGCTTCATCCGAGGGCAATCTGTGTGTCTATGTGCCAGTTACTCGCGAGGGCGACGCCACCACGAGCCCTCTGAGCAACAGCAACCCTACATACAATGCCACTGAAAACGAGTGCCATATTAACGACCTTCATCTTTATGCCTTCCCCGTTGGGGTCAACGGCGGCACATTTCTGTCGCAGGACCTTCCATCGCCCGAAGCAAGCAATATGATCAACGATGGTGTTGCTTCTTATCAGCTACAGATAAAGCCCGGCACCTATCATGTGTATGTGGTGGCTAACATGAAAGATGTGCTCAATGGCAAGACCATCAATTCCGAGGAACAACTGAAGGATGTGGTGTTGAGATATAATCCTTCGATGTCAAAGCCAGGCATGCCCGTAGCCAATAATCTCCCTATGATATACGACCCAACAAAGGCAGCCGACGGCAAAACTGAAACCAATATTGATGCTTCTGCCACAGCTCCTCAGACCGTGGCGGCTAATCTGCAATTTACGTGTGTCAAGGTGTGTCTTAATCTTGTGTACGACCCTGCTGACAAAAGCGTTAGTTCGGCACTTACGTCTAAAGGATTGCAGATTACTGATGTTTTAGCCGAGCGACTGTCGCCTTCGACAAAGCTGTTGTGGGATGGACAATTCAGCAACCCCAACGTAAGCGACGAAAACGAATATGGCAAAGGCTTTGAGTCGGAATTGTACAATGCTACGGCACATACGGGTAATGGCGCTTACTATACTTCGTGGACAGAAACCCCAGCCAATGCCAATGTCAACAACGAGGACATCATAACAGTTGAAGGAGAGGGTGTAGCTAAACCAGCAGACAGCAAACAGAAGTGGCTCTTCCGTGCCACATATTATCTGCCCGAGCGTTACGTGGCACAGGCTGCGCAGCAGTCGGCATTGAAGATAGGTGGTGCTGTAGGAGGTTCTGCCATCAAGAACAGCTACAACATCAACCTTGGTCATCATGACGAGTCCTCAACATCTGAAGTTCCAACTTTCCCACGCGGCACTTACTACGAGATTGTAGGACGCATAAAGAGTTTGGGCAACATCGACCTCGACTGTGTTGTAGGTGTAGAGCCTTGGCAGATGCCAATAATAGATGTCGACCTCAACCATACTACGCTTTGGGTTTCGAAGACAAGTGCAGAAGTAACATCCTTGCAAAATGCTATCATCGACTATGGTACAAATACCGATGCAAGCAACATTACGTTTGGATGTGATACGGAGATTGAAAAGATTTCAGCAGGAAAGTCACCCGTTATTGTCGCAACTAACGATATTGCAACTCATCGTGTAACATTCAGTATAAATCCAGAACTCTCGGTAAAAGACTTTACAGATGCTAAAGCTCTTAAAGGTACTGCCAAAGTATGGATAAAGGCTGGCAACATAAAGAAATACCTTGATGTAGAATACGACGTTACACCATACTTCAAGGTGGATCCTGTGGATATTGTTATCTTCTACGATAAAGATAATACAGCTGAGTTGACTAAGGTGGTGAAGTTTACAACCAATCTTGGTGGCATTCAATTCCCCTCAGGGTGGACGGTGTCGGCGGAAGATGGTCAAAAAGTGCAGTATGCTCAGTCGGAAATAAAGATAAAGTGCAACAACAATAATGTGGCTGATGGTACGTTCACAATAACGGCAACATCCAACCCAGAAACAACAACCACGCACGTATTTACGGTAAAGTCGATTGATGCAGTCGGTAAAGATGCAACAACAGGTAAAGATATATATAAGGAACAACAGGTACGTGTAACCGTACGTCCGCCAAAGGGCAACTACATTATATATATGCGAGCCATAAACGACTTGGCATGGTGTAATGGTGGCGGTACCGAGGAGTATAAGCATTCGCTGATGCTTGATGAGGATTCACGTATTGGCAATGTAAACAACAACTGGCGTGACGGTTGGTGGGAAGCGCAAGAGCAAGATTCAAATAACAATTGGCAGAATGTTACATGGGATAATGACTTATCGCCACATCCCGATTACCACTTTGTGTATGTATACACGCAGATAGGTGAGACAAATGCTGATGGTACTAAGGACGAGAATAATACAGAATGGTATTTCACTAAACAATACGATAAAACTGCCGATAAACGTCACACTGTGTCGCATGATAAAGATATGAATGATTATAAAGGTAAATGGTGGCCTGGTGACATGATGACAGCCGACAATAACAACCCCGGTTGGTACTATTACAGTATATCAGTAGGTGCTAAGTCGGTTGGAGTCAATAAGGATGGAAAGGCTCAGAAAACGATTAAGCCAGGACAAACCTTGCTGGTTTTCAGTAATGGAACATACCTCGATGCGGGTTTCCAGTCGCATCGTTTCACTCATCACAACGACCCCGGCATCACACTCTTCAACTATGAGGATCGTGAAGGCTGGTATCTGTACGACCCATTGTCAGATCCTTACTACAGAGTATATGATGAGAAACCTACCGTTGTGGACGTAGAATATACCATATACACCAAGAACAAAAAAATAACTGCTTGGTATTCTCTATTTGGAGTAAACAATGGAGCTGGTGATTCTAAATTTACAATGTGGTGCAATAACTACGTTTCTGGCGAATTTGAATGCAATGAATACGGAAATAAAAATGGCAAAACTTGGTACAAGACCATACTCCACCTCAAAGCCCCATTAGGAGAGTATGATAAGATTCTGGTGCTTAAGGTAAATGGTGATGAGATTCATACTACACTGTTCGACGGTGATAACTATCCAGTATCAGGAACGGTTACAAGAACGATTAACGGTCGCAACTATGTACGCTATGTGATAGAAGGCAGTTTCGATACGGTCACAAAGAAATGGAGTAAGGGAGCTCCCTTTTAAAAAGTAACAATTAAAAGACAACGATATGTATATCAAGAAATTGACAATTTGGTTCTTCATGCTCTTGGCTATGGTGTCGACTGCTTGCAGCGACATCAGAGACATTGTAGGAGGCGGCACGCAAGACTTGCCGTCCGATGGAGTTGTGCTGACTCTTAAGTTGCCTAATTTCACCAAGAATACTGTGGCGACAAGAGCAACTCAGCAGCAAATCAAAAGCCTCTGCGTATTGTGCTACGATGCAGGAGACAATTATCTCGGCATGAGCAATATCACGGGTTCGGACATCACACCCAATAACGACGGCACCTGCAAGGTGAAGGTTAAGGTTATGGAGGGAACCGCAACGCTGCATGTTGTTGCCAACGCCACCATAACAGGGAGCGACGCCAAGGATGCTGATGGCAAGAACAACCTGTACAACGCAACACGCGACGGCAACCTCGACCTCAACGCTCCCGTATGTTGGGGAAGCATTACGGTGACAGACCTGCTTAGCGGCAAGGCATCATTGTCGTTGGTACGGCAGTTTGCCAAAGCGTCTGTTACAAAGAATGAATCGTTGACCAATTTCGAGATAACAGGTTTCAGACTCTTCAATACGGCATCATCGGGCACGATAGCCTCAGAGTTGATTAACAAGGTGGCTTTGCCTTCGGTGGATTGCTCTGCTAAGACAGCCGAATATGTTACGGGCGAGCAGCCTTTCTATGAGACACCTGCCGACAAGGCATGCATGATAATCAAGGCAAAGTATAATAAAGGACCAGAGACTTATTATAAGGTGGCGTTCCAAATGGCTCTTCTTCGCAACCATCATTATCAGGTTAAGGTCACGGCTGTAAATCATGCGGGCTATTCGTCAGAAGCAGAAGCTAAAGCCAATCTGCCAGAGAACGGACTGTCTGTAGAAGTGGTGGACGACAATCCCCCTATTATGAAAATGATAGCATGTAAGGACTACGAACTTGGCGTGTGTGGCAAGCAGACTGTATTGGGTAATGCCGAGGAGGCTACAATTACGTTTGTAACAACCAAGCCAAAAGATAGTGAGTATAATGATTTTAGCGTTGTCTCGAACGATTCTTGGATTACAGTTCCCACTGATTATAAATCAAAAGCAACGTATATTGATTTGCCGACAAAATCAGGCGATTCGCAGCGCTCGTCAACAGGCAGATTGTACACCATTAAGCTTACTCTATCCAAGAACTATGAATCGGATGCGCATACTGGTATTGTGACAATAACATCAGGCGACTTGTCGCTCAATGTAGCGATTACACAGTTGGGCTACGACTTCCGTACTGATCCAAATAGAATTGTGCAGATACGAGGACTTGCCGGACTTTCGTCCAAAGAGCAAGAGAACTACTTCAACTGGATGGATACCTCGCTTAAGGGCATAACACCGGCGGAAAACCAAGGCAGAGTGCGCAACGACGGACTCCACTTCTTTGTGGGCAACAATCCTGTTTACTATCTCATTCCGAAGCTTCAGGGCGACGAACTCACGTGTAATGACACACGAGTGAAGGTGGACAAGGAAAGCGTCAACGGATTCTACAAGGTGATGCTTGCCAACAATTCGGACGAATCGTATAACGACAATAATTATAATAGGTGGATTAGCGATGAGGCATTTACCATTATAACCATCACCAACACGAGAACCAAGATTACGGTATCCTATCCGGTTTATCATGTAGGATTGTTTGCACAGTTGACAACCGACTATCAGCTTGGCAAGAGCAAGGCTTCGGGATGGCGCTATTATGAGATGGTTGATGTAGAGGCTAAGGTTACTAAAAAAGATGGAACTATCGAGAACAAGATCTACCACATGCTCGACCGCAACCTTGGTGCCACAAACAACGGATACTATTCTCCTTCCACAACCGCCCTTAAAGACAACATAGGAGCAATAGGTTGCTACTTTAAGATTTCGGAGTCTGATAACTCTGACAAATACCCGGCAAAAACAGATGACCGTGTAGTAAAAGCTCTGGCAATAGGTAACTTCAAGGTGTGCGACAACATGTGTCTGCGAGGTCTTATAGACAACAATAACTTGGAGATAGTAGAGGAGAAGACTCATTATGGCGAGAAGTACAACTGTCTGAGAATTAATACGGAAGAAAGGGATATTCCCCAGATATTTATCCCTATGAGCGGATATTATGAGGGCAAGAACGACGAGGACGCGGTTTACAAGGACAGCTATCATGCCAACCTATGGACAAGCTCACGCCTGTCTGACTATCAGGGATTCTCGGAAAAAAGTCCTGAATACGGATTTTGGTACTTGTACCTTGACGCTTTCGGCAAGAGCCTAAACTTGTCAAACTACCGATTTGTGTCGGGTTCGTCTGGAAAGAACAAGGGACGATACCGTGCCATGCCCGTAAGGCTTGTGGCAGAGTAATGTTCTGATATATGTGTCGTTAGGCTATTGGAAAAACAACAAGCTGACTTCGAATAAATCAATAATGGCTGTTTGCCGGTCTGTTGACGGCAAACAGCCATTATGCTATCTACTAAAAAGATTCTGTCTTCCTTGTCTGATGAAAATAAAAGTGGAATAGTAAGTGATTGGGATTTTTTTGTGTAACTTTGCAGCTTGTAACAATGTGAATATTATTAGGAATATGAGAATAGAGAATGGCATATTCAAGCGTGCCGAACTGCTTCTTGGTGGGGATGTAATGGGGGAGATTGCTTCCAAGCGCGTCATCGTATTCGGTGTCGGCGGCGTGGGAAGCTGGTGCGTGGAGTGCTTGGTGCGCTCGGGCATCCGCCGTATCACCATCGTGGACAGCGACTGCGTGTGTCTGTCTAACGTCAACCGTCAGCTTATGGCTACGACGAAGACTGTGGGCCGTCCGAAGGTGGAGGCGCTGAAGGAACATCTGCTGGAGATCAATCCTGAATGTGAGGTTACTGCCATTCAGAAGATCTTTACGGAGGAGAACGCTTCGGAGTTCTGCCTGAACGAGTATGACTATATTGTGGACGCCATCGACTCGTTGAAGGACAAGGCGGCGCTCATACTGCTGGCATGTCAGACGCGGGCTGTGCTGTTCTCGTCAATGGGGGCTGCGCTCAAGATGGACCCGACGCGCATTCGCGTGGCTGAATTCTGGAAGGTGCGCGGCTGTCCGCTCGGCGCTGCATTGAGGAAGCGCATGAAGCGTGCCAAGACCATTCCTGCTCATAAGTTCCAGTGCGTCTACAGCGAGGAACTGCTCGAAAACCGTGGCACGGACACGGGCGACGATCCCTGCTCGTTCCAGAAAGCTCAGATAAACGGATCGATGTCGCACATCACGGCTATTTTCGGCTTTACCATTGCCGGACTGGTGCTGGAAGATATATATGAGAAAGCGCTTAATAAGTAAAAGCTTTTAATTAATATGGCTTTCGGTACAACAAAATGTATTATTTTGAGTTAATATATAATAGTAATAAGAAAAAAGTAACCATACTAATACACACACATATCTACAAGTTATGAAGAAATACTTGATTTATTTAATCTTCATGTTGATCATGCCTATGGCTGTCTCGGCACAGTCGTCCATGACCGACACGCAGGTTATGCAGTACGTCATGAAGGCGAAGGAGCAGGGTAAGTCGCAGTCGCAGATTGTCACTGACCTCATGCAGCGTGGCGTTGACATTTCGCAGATTCGCCGTGTGCGCAATAAATATGAGCGCCAGTTGAAACAGGGCGGTCTTGGCAATGTTAGCGACGACACTTCTGCAAAGACGGACACACGTCTGCGCACCAATAACGGCAAGACGCGCGACCAGTACACCCGCAAAGACTACGGACGTGAGGCAGACAGCTATGCGCAGAACTACTCGAATATGCGTGTGAAGTCGGAGCGCGACCGTAACTACAAGCATACGTACGACGAAACCGACGAGGAGTTTATGGACTATCAGAAGGAGATGTTCGAGATGGTGCCCGATACTGCGCAGATGCTGGAGCAGCTTCTTGCCGAGCGTGAAGCCAGAAAGAAGAAGGTGTTCGGACGCGATATCTTTAACAATGAGGAGCTTACCTTCGAGCCGAACATGAACATCGCCACTCCGCAGAACTATCGTCTCGGTCCTGGTGATGCCGTCTTCGTGGACGTATATGGAGCGTCGCAGAAGTCGGAGCAGTGTACGGTTTCGCCTGACGGTAGCATTACCATCGAGGGCTTCGGTCCGGTGCAGGTAAGCGGTCTGACCGTCGCGCAGGCCAACGCTCGTCTGCGCTCCACCCTTGGCAGCCGCTACAGCAGCAGCAAGATTCGTCTGACCGTGGGACAGACCCGCACCATCATGGTGAACGTGATGGGCGAGGTGAAGACTCCGGGTACGTATACGCTCTCTGCCTTCGCCACTGTGTTCCATGCCCTTTACATGGCTGGCGGCACGAACGAGATAGGTACGTTGCGTAACATCAAGGTTTATCGTAACAACCGCCTTGTTACGGTAGTAGATATCTATGACTATATCCTCAATGGTAAGCTTACGGGCAACGTACGCCTTGCCGACAACGACGTCATCGTAGTGGGACCGTACGACTGCCTCGTGAACATCACGGGTAAGGTGAAGCGTCCTATGTATTATGAGATGAAAGCCAATGAGTCGATAGCTTCGCTCCTTAAGTATTCGGGCGGATTCACCGGCGACGCTTACCGCAAGGCTGTCAGCGTCAACCGCAAGAGCGGCATCGACCATTCTGCATATAACGTGGAGGAGTTCGACTTCTCCAACTTCCGCATTGCCGACGGCGACTCTGTAAGCGTCGACTCCGTCATGGCGCGCTACTCCAACACCGTGGAGATAAAGGGAGCTGTGTTCCGTCCCGGCAAGTATAATCTGAACGGACAGGTGAACAGCGTGCGCTCGCTCATCGAGCATGCTGACGGCGTGACAGAAGAGGCCATCACCTCGCGTGCCGTGATGCACCGCATGAAGCCGGACCGCACACTGGAGGTAATCAGCGTGGACGTGGAAGGCATCATGAGCGGCAAGGTGGCTGACATTCCGCTGAAGGAGAACGACGTGCTCTTCGTAGCCACGAAGACGGAGCGCATGACGGAGCGCACCATCACCATACGCGGCGAGGTGCAGTTCCCTGGTGTGTATAAGTATGCCGACAACGAGACCATTGAGGACTTTATCATACAGGCAGGTGGACTGACCGACAAGGCTTCGCTTTCCAACGTCAGCGTCAGCCGTCGTGTGAGCGACTCGAAGGCTGTGCGTCCTGACAGCGTCATCGCCCGCACTTTCAATATGGCGCTTAAGGAGAACTTCGCTGTGGACGGCGACCGCAGCTTCACGCTTATGCCCTTCGATGAGGTCTACGTGATGCGTTCGCCCGGCTACACCGAGCAGCAGAACGTCACTGTGGAAGGCGAGGTGCTTTACGCCGGAACATACGCTCTTGAGCGCAACAACACACGCCTTAGCGACCTCTTCCGCATGTCAGGCGGATCAAACGGCCTTGCCTACATCAAGGGTGCGCGTCTGATGCGTAAGGCCAACGAGGCAGAGAAGGCTCGTATGGAGGCTGTGCTGAAGATGCAGCAGGAGGAGCAGCAGAAGAATCTTCTGACGCTTGCCGCTTCGTCAAACAACGCCAGCGCCGTGCAGTCAACGGCTCAGGGAGCTGCCAACGCCAATATCAAGAAGTTCCAGGTGCCTGACGAATATCCCGTCGGTGTGGACCTTGAGGAGGCTATGAAGAGGCCTGGATCGGATGCCGACGTGGTGCTTCGTGACGGCGACCGCCTTATCGTACCGCAGTATAACGGTACGGTGAAGATCAACGGTGCAGTGATGTACTCCAACACCGTGGCTTACGAGAAGGGCAAGCGTGCCGGTTATTACATCGACCAGGCTGGTGGTTACGCCGCCGACGCCGTCAAGCGCCGTGCTTACATTATATATATGAACGGCAAGGTGGCTAAGGTCGGTCATGGTGCCAAGGTGCAGCCGGGTTGCGAGATTGTCGTTCCTGCTAAGCTGAAGCGTAAGATGTCGACGGCAGAGATGATGAGTATGGGATCAAGCATGTCGTCTATTGCAGCGATGATAGCAACAATCAGTAACATCTTGAAGTAAGGTCAGGTGTTACTGCCGAAATCATGAACATGTCAGAAAACGAAAATGAAGAAAATAGATTTTGTAATAATCCTAAAAAAGGTAAGTGAGAATAGAAAAATTTTCTATATAACACTGCCAATAGTGTTTGTTGTTTCATGTCTTCTTATCTTGTGTGTGCCACGTACATATAGTACAGATACCCAAGTGGTTCCGGAGATAGACAATTCAAAAGGTAGTGGAGCGCTGAGTTCGTTGGCTTCTTCTTTCGGTTTTGACTTGTCTTCAATGCAAACAACCGATGCTATTACACCATTGTTGTACCCAGACCTTATGGAGGATAACAAATTTGTGTCGGAACTGTTTGATATAAAGGTAACAAGTGTTGATGGTGAGATAAACACCACATACTATAATTATCTAGCAAAGTATAATCAATCGCCATGGTGGTCATTGTTGCTTGCTAAAATAAAGACATCGTTCAGTTCGAAGGAAAAGATCGACAAAAAGAGCGAATTTGATCCTTATAATGTAAATAGGTTCAATGATAATATAATGAATCTTATTCGTAGAAATGTTAATATAAGTGTTGATAAAAAAACTGGTGTCATTACTATTGGTGCAACTGCTCAGGATCCGCTTATTTGTAAGACTTTAGCAGACTCAACAAGAAGCCTTATTCTGCGTTACATTATTGAATACCGTACCAATAAAGCGCGTATAGATATGGATTATTATCACAAGTTAGTGATTGATGCCAAGGCAGATTATGAGAAAGCGCGTCAGAAGTATGGTAGTTATTCAGATGCCAATTATGATGTGATTTTGGAGAGCTTTAGGAGCAAGCGGGATGATTTGGAGAATGAAATGCAACTAAAATATAATGTATACTCTACAATGAGTACACAATATCAAGATGCGAAGGCACGTGTACAGGAACGTACCCCTGCTTTTACTATTTTGAAGGGAGCTTCAGTTCCGATCAAACCTACTGGTCCGAAGCGTATGTTGTTTGTACTCGCTATGACCTTGTTAGCATTCTTCGTACTAACACTTTGGTCTGTTAGAGAGTATCTGCTTAAAGATTAAGTATAAATCAAAATGGGAGTAAATACAGATACTGCAAATATAAAAGGTAGTCATGTCAATCGTATAACAACCAATACGATATTATTGTTCTTTCGTATTCTTGTCATCACAATAGTCAACCTATATGCTGTACGTTTGGTGTTAAGTGGTCTTGGCGATGAGGAATATGGAGTTTTCAATGCAGTTGTTGGTGTTGTTATGACGTGTTCGTGTGTCTTTCCGGTATTGGCAGTATCTGTACAGCGATTCTTTTCTTATGTTATAGGAAAAGAAGAGGAACGGAAGATGCAAGAAATATTCTCGGCAAGCATCAATATCATTATCGTATCTATGATTGTTATTGGTTTCTTGTTTGAGACTATTGGTGTGTATGTTATAAACAATAAGCTCCAAATATCGGAAAGTGTACATGGTGATGCTTTGTTGGTGTTTCATTTTGCAATACTTACATTTGTATTCAGTTATCTGCAAATACCTTATACTGCAGCAGTATTCTCGCATGAGAATATGGGGTTATATGCAAAGATTTCATGTCTTGACTGTTTGTTGAAGTTATTGGTGGCGTTTGCTATTGAGTTCGTTTCTACAAGCCGGCTGTTGTTCTATGCTGCGGGGCTTGCTATTGTAGCTTTATGTACTTTGTTGTGTTATGCATTTATTGCCCGTAGACTTTACTCTGAATGTCATTACTGCATAGTACGCAACAAAAGTATTTACAGAGAGTTGCTTTCGTTTTCTGGTTGGACGATGTATGGTGCGTTTGCTGCTGTTGGTATGATGCAAGGTAATACGATATTATTGAATATGTATTTCGGGCCCTTAGCAAATGCAGCTTTTGGGGTGGCTACAAATATCTATAATGCCTTCATTTCGCTTATGAACAGTGTGGTGTTATCTTTTCGTCCGCGTATGATACAGTCGTATGCAGCTGGTGACTATAAGTCGCTGAACATGTTATTTAAGGTGAACAATCTTTTTATAATGTGTCTATTGTCGTGTGCCGCAATTCCCATCATTTTCGAGATGCGAATAATAATGTATTATTGGTTGAAAGATGGAGTCTCTGAGAATATGGTGCTATTTTCACGTCTGTTTATTGTTTACACACTCATATTGTCTATGCATAACCCGATAACAATTATAATTCAGGCATCAGGCATTATTAAGTATTATCATCTGTTGGTGGAGAGTATTATGGTATTAAGTCTGCCACTCACATTTGTTCTATTTAGGTTTGGTATGCCTGCCTATACTGTGTTCTGGTCAATGATAGGTCTTTGTATAATTGCTCATTTTGTTAGAATTATATGTCTTAAATGCAACTATAAAGAATTTTCTGTTCCTACATATTTTGTACAAGTACTATTGCGTGGAGGTGTTGCCGTGGCTTTAGGAGTTGTTGTGGCATATCTGTTGCATACGAGCATAGACTTCGGATTGTTGCGTTTGTGTGTTATGATGGTGGTATCGCCGCTATCTACGTTAGTTTTTGTGTATTTGCTATGCACTACACAAGATGAACGTAGTTATATAAATAGTTTTGTAGCGAAAATATTTAAAAGATAATATGGGTGTAATAATATTAACACTATTCGGAATAGCAATAACACTCGCTTTTCTTGAAGGTAATCTTGAGGAAGCGTCTAAAAAGCGAGCTTATTGGATTTTTTGTGGAATCTTGGTGCTTGTAGCTGGATTGCGTGAGGTTGGTTTAGACCCCGATTCTATAAATTACGAATATGCATTCATTCATTATGATGATGAAGAGCTGTCGACAGCTATTGAATATTCTTACTTTATGATATCGCAGATACTGAGCTCGATAGTAGATGATGTACATATACTATTTTTGTTCTATGCCTTTTGGGGTGTTCTGCTGAAGTTTAAAGCGTTCAGAATATTGTCTCCTGATATGTGGTTTGTGCCTGTAATCGTGTATTTGAGTTTTATTTTCCAGCTTCACGAAATGACACAGATTCGTACGGGTGTAATGTCTGGTCTCTTCTTGTTGGCTATACAACCTATTGCGGAACGCAAATGGGTAAAGTCTTTGTTGCTTATTGGCATCGGAGCTTTCTTTCATATATCTGCCCTTGCGCTTATACCTTTGGTGTTTTTGAGCAATAAGGATATGTCTTTAAAGTCACGAATGATGTGGATGGCTATAGTGCCCATTTCATATATCGTGTATTTTGTTGGCAGCAATTTGCTTGTCAATATACCGATACCTTATATTGAGAATAAACTGATGAATTATGAAAAGACATCAGACACAATGGAGTCAAGCCTTAATGTGTTTGGTCCGTTGCAGATGTTTACAATATTGGTGTATGTGTACCTGATGTATTTTTATGATACTATCAAGGAACATAACAAATACTTTACGGTGATGATGAAAATCTTTGCCCTTAGTATATCGGCATTTGCTGCTTTTGCATTTTTGCCTGTATTGGCTAACCGTATAAGTTATTTATTAAGAATAGTTACAATAATACTTTTCGGCAACATTTATTATACAATACGTCCAAAGTGGGTCGGATTACTTGCTGTAGTGTTTGTATCTATGATTTATATGATATATACATTATCTTATATTTTTGAAATAAAGCTATTGTAGGGGTGTAATTAAAATAAAAATAACTACCTTTGTATATAGAATGAAAAAGTTTAGCATTTGATTTGAAGTTGTATGAGACTATTTGTGGATAGGTATAACGTTCTTATTTGTGGCAATAGTGTTGCGCAGCAAGACGTGTCCAACTTTACTATGGTACTAAAACTTCGATGTGAGTTGTTAAAACATTAAATGAAAAATGAATAAAGCACGTATTATAGCATTATATCTCCCCCAGTTCCACCCCATACCAGAAAATGATAAGTGGTGGGGACCGGGATTTACAGAATGGACTAATGTCGCAAAAGCTAAACCTTTGTTTCGTGGTCATCACCAGCCGCGCATACCTGCCGATTTGGGATTTTATGATTTGCGCTTGGCGGAGACTCGTGAGCAACAGGCCATGTTGGCTCGCGAAGCTGGAATAGAAGGATTCTGCTACTATCATTACTGGTTTGGTGGAGGACGTCAGTTGCTTGAACGTCCGTTCAATGAGGTAGTTGCAAGTGGCAAACCTGACTTTCCGTTTTGTATTTGTTGGGCTAACCATACGTGGAGCAACAAGACTTGGAACCGTAAGTCGGCAATGCAGCAGGATTCTGTACTTATGGAGCAGACTTACCCTGGAACCGAGGACGATATAGCTCACTTCAACTCGTTGCTGCCAGCTTTCCGCGACCCGCGTTATATGACTGTTGACGGAAAACTTATTTTTGTTATTTATGATCCGCTGAAGTTCATTAATATAGAGCGTTTTATTGAAACATGGCGCAAGCTAGCCGAGAAGAACGGACTTCCGGGATTTCATTTTGTAGGTATGACACCGTCTACACTTACACTTCGTGTTGCAGCGGATGGTAGTCGTCAGCGTGTGATGCCAAACCTCAAAAGTAGTGCCAAGATATTCAAGGATGTACTTGATTTAGGATTCGATTCGGTTAATTCGTTTGGCAAACGCCGTGGAGAAATGCTATATGAGGGTAAGTGGAAGAATCTTGCTAAGACTATATTGCGCCATGTAGGACTGCCTACGGGTAGTATTCGATATGATTACGAGCGTACCGTGTGCAACTATTTTGCGCCTGAAGACTCATGGGAGAATGTTTATCCAACAATATTTCCCCAGTGGGACCGCACCCCGCGAGTGTCTTCATGGGATGGAGTATATGTGAATGCAACACCAGAAAAGTTTGAAAAGCATATACGTCAGGCGCTCGAATTGATTAAGGACAAGGCGCCGGAGCATCGCATCCTTTTCCTTAAATCGTGGAACGAGTGGGGGGAAGGCAACTATGTAGAGCCTGATCTTCAGTGGGGACACGGTTTTCTTGATGCAATACACCGGGCTGTTGTAGAATAACAAGTATTAGTATGACAGAAACAATAGTCTCAGTAATTATTCCGACTTACAAACCTAAGGCGTATTTATGGAATTGTATAGATAGCATCTACAGACAGACAATAGGAATCGAAAATATAGAACTACTGATAGTTGTCAATGGATGTGGGGAAGAATATGTACAATCAATAAAAGATTATCTATCAAACAAGTCGGATATAAAAGTACACTTGTTGCATACGGATGTTGCAGGTGTATCCAATGCACGTAATATAGGAATAGATATTGCGAATGGAAAGTTTTTGTGTTTCATAGACGATGACGATTGGATATCTGATAATTATCTTGAAACCCTTGTTGCTATGGCCGGTGATAATGCCGATGTCGTAGAGGCTAATGTATGTGATTATATTGAAGATACAGATACGTACAAAGATGATTATTTGACAAAGGCTTTCATGTGTTGCCAGGATAAGTCGGATCTGTCATTGATGCAGGCACGCAAGTTCATGTCTTCTGCATGTTGCAAGATTATACGTCGCAGTGTCGTAGGGAAAGCACGTTTCGATTGCCGCTTCAGTATCGGTGAAGATTCGCTTTTTATGGCAACAATAAGCCGACATATAAAGAAAATTTGTGTTTCTTTTCCTGAGGCGATTTATTATCGTCGTGTAAGAACTGGGTCTGCGTCACGCAAAAAAGACACCCTATGGGTGTTCGTGAAGAGGTATTCTCGTCTTGCCAAGGCATACACGAAGTTGTTGTTGTCGGATGTGACACATTATAACTGGTTGTTCTTTGCTACACGTTATGTTGCTTTATGCATACATGTGTTGAGAAAATCTTAATATATAAATAATAATAGCAAAGAATAAACGTTATTATTAAAAGAAACAATAATAAATGTATCTTAAAATGAAAAAAATAATGCTTGTGTTTGGAACTCGTCCAGAGGCGATTAAGATGGCACCTCTCGTGAAGGCGTTTCAGGCACGCAAAGAAGACTTCGAAACGGTAGTGTGTGTCACAGGACAGCACCGCGAAATGCTGGATCAGGTTCTTTCGCTTTTCGATATAAAGCCCGACTTCGACTTGAATATTATGAAGCAGGGACAGGACTTGTATGATGTCACCTCGCGCGTATTGCTTGGCATGCGTGATGTGTTCAAGACGTGTGTGCCCGACATCTTGTTTGTACATGGAGATACTACGACCAGTACTGCTGCCGCACTTGCTGCCTTCTATCATCAGATACCTGTGGCGCATGTTGAGGCTGGTTTGCGTACAGGCAACATATATAGTCCGTGGCCGGAGGAAATGAACCGGCTGATTACAGGACGCATTGCTACATATAACCTTTCGCCTACAAAACTGAGTCGTGAGAACCTTTTGCGTGAGAATGTTAGTGACAGTAAGATTGTAGTTACAGGCAATACTGTAATAGATGCCCTTCACTGGGTTACCAATAAGATAAATAACGACAAAGACCTAAATGCTAATCTTGCGAAAGAACTTGTTACGAAAGGTTATGATGTAACGCGTTTGTCAAATGGCCGTCGTTTGGTACTTATCACCGGACATCGTCGTGAGAATTTTGGAGATGGATTCCGTAATATCTGTAATGCATTAAAGGCTCTTTCTGAGAAGTATCCAGATGTGGATTTTGTATATCCGATGCATCTTAATCCTAATGTACGTCGTCCTATCCATGAGGCTTTTGGAGAGGATTTGAGCAACTTGGGCAATATGTTCTTCATTGAGCCACTCGAATATCTTATGTTTATCTTCCTCATGGAAAAGTCGGATGTAGTGCTGACAGATAGTGGTGGTATACAGGAGGAGGCACCAGGATTGGGCAAGCCGGTTCTTGTGATGCGTGATACAACAGAACGTCCCGAAGCACTTGAGGCAGGTACCGTTAAACTTGTAGGTACAGACTATGATGCAATTGTCGATAACGTGTCTCTTCTCCTTGACAATCGTGAGGCTTACGAGCGTATGAGCCATGCGGTAAATCCTTATGGCGATGGAAAGGCTTGTGGACGTATCATTGATTTCATCAAATCTAAGATGGAAATTAAGTAAACATAGTAACAAATATAAAAAACATATAAGATGAAAGCATGTTTTATGGGCCTCGGCTACATTGGATTGCCAACAGCTATTATAGCTGCAAAGCACGGCGTGCAGGTAACGGGCGTAGATATAAATAAAGATGTTGTCGAGCAGACCAATGCAGGACATTTACATATTATTGAACCAGGACTTGAAGAATTACTCCAAGACGTTGTAGGTGCAGGAAAGTTGCATGCTGTCACACAGCCAGAGAAGAGCGATGCGTTCTTCATTGTTGTACCGACACCATTCCGTGGGGGTAATCACGAACCTGACACCTCGTATGTAGAGTCTGCCACGCGTATGGTGTTGCCTTATCTTGAACCGGGCAATCTTTTTGTGATAGAGTCTACTTCTCCTGTTGGCACAACAGAGAAAATGGCTAAGATAATCTTTGACGAGCGTCCGGAGCTTAAGGATAATATATTCATTGCTTATTGTCCGGAGCGAGTCCTTCCTGGTAATGTAATATATGAGTTGGTGCATAATGATCGTGTGATTGGCGGTCTGAATGAGTCTGCTACCAAGAAAGCTCAGGAGTTTTATGCGCAGTTTGTGCAGGGCGAATTGCATGCAACAAACTGCAAGACAGCTGAATTATGCAAGCTTACGGAGAATTCAAGCCGCGATTCACAGATTGCTTTCGCCAATGAGCTATCTATTATATGTGATAAAGCAGGCATTAATGTTTGGGAGCTCATCAATCTGGCTAACAAGCATCCGCGCGTTAATATTCTTCAGCCTGGCTGTGGAGTAGGAGGTCACTGTATTGCTATTGACCCGTATTTCATTTCTGCGGAGTTTCCAGCAGAGTCGAAAATGATTGCAACAGCACGTGAAGTGAACAACTACAAAGCATTTTGGTGTGCTGAAAAGACAAAGAATGCGATTCTGAAGTTTGAGTTGGACAACAAGCGCCAACCGGTAGTTGCTATGATGGGACTTGCATTCAAGCCGAATATTGACGACTTGCGTGAGAGTCCTGCAAAGTATATTGCTACCAAAATCATGCAGGATTGCTATAATGCTGATGTGCTTATTGTCGAACCAAATATTACAGAGCATCCAGTTTTCAAGTTGTCTGATTATAAGGATGCTTATGCCAAGGCAGATATCGTTGTCTTCCTTACAGCTCACAACCAGTTCAAGGAATTGGAGTGGAAGGACGATAAAGTGATACTTGATTTTTGTGGAATTTTCAAGAAGTAATGCGAATATTATTTTTAACGGATAATTTTCCACCTGAAGTAAATGCTCCTGCATCAAGAACTTATGAGCATTGTAAGGAGTGGGTGAAAGCTGGGGCGGATGTCACAGTCATAACGTGTGCGCCTAACTTTCCACAGGGTAAGGTGTACGAAGGCTATAAGAATAAACTCTATCAGAAGGAGATAATTGATGGTATTAAGGTAATACGTGTCTGGACGTATATTGTGCCTAACAAGGGATTCTTGAAGCGTACAATTGATTACATCAGTTATTCCGTCTCAGCCTTTATTGCAGGACTCTTCGTTAGTACTGACGTTATAATTGCTACATCGCCACAGTTTTTCACTGCTTTAGCAGGTCGTGTGCTCTCCAAATGGAAACGCAAACCGTGGATTATGGAAGTGCGCGACCTTTGGCCTGAGAGCATAAAGACGGTTGGCGCGATGAAGGATAATCTCTTCATCCGTTATTTCGAGTGGCAGGAGAAGCGTTGTTATAAGTCTGCGGAAAAGATAGTCGTTGTTACCGACTCTTTCAAACGCAAACTTATTGAGCGTGGCATTGATGCAGAGAAGATTTCCGTTATAAAGAATGGTGTTAACAAGGATTTGTTTAAGCCTGTTCCTAAGGATGAGGCCTTGATAAAGGAGCTTCACCTTGAGGGCAAGACAATCATTGGCTATATCGGTACACATGGTATGGCGCACAAACTCGACTTTATCCTTGAGTCTGCACACCGTCTTGAAGGGGATGACAGCCTGCATTTCCTGTTGATTGGTGGTGGGGCAATGAAAGAACAACTTCTAAAACAGAAGGAAGAGTTGAAGTGCAAGAATGTTACTATGCTGGACCCCGTAATGAAGAATGACGTGGCCCGTTATATTTCGATCCTTGACGTATGCCTTATAAATTTGAAGAAGTCGCCGTTGTTCACAACTGTTATACCGTCCAAGATCTTTGAAAATGCAGGAATGGGTAAGCCTATCCTTATGGGTGTAGAAGGCGAAGCCAAGGATATAATAGAATCGTACGGTGCAGGAGTTTGCTTTGAACCGGAGAACTATGACGATTTTGTAGCCAAACTGCATTACTTGTTGACCCCATCAGTGTATGATGAGTGTAAGCAGAATTGTAAGCGTTTGGCAGACGATTTTGATCGTAGTAAGCTTGCAATGCGCATGTTCAGTGTTGTAGAGAAACTATTCAAATAATATGCTTTAGGTATGAATATATATATATATTATGTGTTTTTTGCTTTCATTATAAGCCTTATTTCAGGAGCTGTTTTGATTCCTGTTATAATAAAGTTTTGTAGGAAGCACAAATTATATGATTTGCCTGATACTCGTAAGTTGCATAACACGATGATACCTCGTCTTGGCGGAATTGCCTTTCTGCCAAGTATGTTGTTTGCATTCATTATGTCATTGCTTGTATTGTCGCATGTTTTGGGAGGTATGGAAGTGACCATTGGTTTATGGTCGTGTGTCTTTATTGTTAGCATATTCATAATCTATTCTGTAGGCGTGATTGACGACCTGATTGGTTTAGGGCCTAAGGTGAAGTTTCTTGCACAGACATTGTCGGCATTGTTGCTTCCTCTTTCAGGTTTGTACATAAACAATCTGTATGGATTCCTTGGTATTTGGGACGTGCCGTTTTATATAGGTGCGCCGCTTACCGTATTTGTTTTAGTTTACATTGACAATGCCATTAATTTGATTGACGGTATTGATGGCTTGGCTGGTGGTCTTGCTGTTATCTCGTTGTTAGGCTTTTTGTTCTGCTTTATGCGTGAGGGTGTATGGGCATATAGTGTGCTCATTGCTGGTCTGATAGGTGTATTGACAGCTTATTTGTATTTTAATGTTTTTGGCAACCCCGAGTCTAATAGAAAGATATTTATGGGTGATTCAGGAAGTCTGACACTTGGTTTTGTGTTGGGATTCTTGTTTGTAAAGTTTGCAATGGACAATAGTAGGGTAATGACTTATCGTAGCGACAGTCTGCTCTTGTCTTACACGCTGCTCATTGTGCCATGCTTCGATGTTGTGCGCGTCATGCTGTCCCGTTTGCGTGATGGCCAGCCTCTTTTTAAGGCTGACAAGCGTCATATTCATCACAAACTTTTACGTTGCGGACTTTCCCAGCATCGTGCGCTTGTAACTATTCTTGGATTGCAGGTGTCTTATGTCATAATGAACGTATTTATGTATAGCATGATGTCGATAACTTACATAGTGGCTTTAGACATACTTGTATTTATGCTTTTTAATGTTATTCTGAATGTTATCATAAAACGGGCAGAACTAAAGTGATTCAGAATGCTTAAAAAACTCGTTGTACATTCATGTGTGGATGTGCAACGAGTTTTTTCCTGACTTCGTCATCGTGTCACCCAAAAATCTTCGTCAAAGAGTTTTGCTATTTTCTGATGTCTTGCCATCAGCATTGTTTGGGTGTAAACCTCCTTGTTCAGAGGTAGTTTAATTTGTATGGTTGTGATGGTCTTTGCTAATGCAAGCACCTTGTCTACGCTCATCTTAATCTCTGAGACTTTCAACATACGCTCCAATTCTTTGTACACTTTCAAAGCCACAAAGCAGATGCATATATGAGCTTCGATGCGTTTACGTGTAAAGTGAAACATGGGACGTATCTCTATCTTTGATTTTGCTATACGGAAAGCCCGTTCTACGTGCCAAAGGTTGTGATATGCTGTGTATACATCCTGTATTGGTATATCCGTATTGGTGAGATATCCTTTCAGACCGTCCCATTTGGAGTCGTCGGCAACACGGTCATAGTTGATGGCGACTTTCACCTCACCATCCATGGATAAAAACTTATTGTAACCTCTTTTGTTGATGTTGCCTTTAGTGAGCGCACCATGCTTGTAAGCCTTTTCCAACCTGCGTATTCCCTTCTCTCGGTTATAGGCATCTTTCTTTGCACGGTCATCTGTATAGCCGACCAGGAGCCGACGACCGCCTCCTTTGTCATATTCTACCATCTGGCAGTCGCGCTTGGGCTGTTCCAATATCCAGTTCTTGACTTCCTGACTTTCATTCTTTATCTTCGCACCTATTATGTACTTGTAGCCGTGCGCTTCAAGTTCCGCTATATTTGCATTGTTCATCAGATCGGAGTCAGCCACTACAACGAAGTTCTTCAAACCGTATTTGCTTACAAATTCGTTTATCGTCGGCAGCATCGTGTGACCTTCATATTTGTTGCCCTCATGGATGCAATAGGCAAACGGATAGCCGGCCAAACTTACAAGCAAGCCGAGTATGATCTGAGGATTACTGTGTCGTCCCTCTTTCGAAAAGCCTGTCTTGCGTAATTCGTCCTCATAATCCGCTTCAAAGTAAAGTGTGGTGACATCATAGAACAACACACCGATATTGCCACCGAACAGTTTCGCCGTATGGCGCACGCTGATGTCCTGTACGACTTCGTGCTGATGGTCGCTAAGCTTGTCAAGATAGCGATAGATTTTTGAGAGATCCACATCTTCGTCAAAGTGGTTTTTCAGATATTCCACCGTAGCAGCCTTGCTCGTTTGATATGCCAAACGAGCCTTTACAAGCTTGCGGAATACATCATCGTCAATACGATTGAGACCAATCCTGTCAAACGTGCGGTCCAATATCAAGTCGCATCCGTTGAGAAGGATGTTGCTGACGTTGGACAGAACACGGCGGACTTCTTCACGCAAAATATTGTTTATAAATCAGTTATAAAATACGTGTTTTTCGAGTGATGAAGTCAGGAAAGAGTCATACAATACTCACTAATAATAGAGCCAAGGGTTATCTGAATTCCTTGGCTCTTTTTAATTTTTCTCAATGGCATATCAGGTAACCGTCACAATATTTGCATTCCTAACGCTCAATACTCCTCGTTCAGCGCACAACAAAATCTTTGGTGCGAAATTCGCGAGTTTTGAGCGTGCAGAGTCAGACGGCTTATAATCAATGGATTATACGCTTTGCGGAAGAATTGTGCAATCTTTACGGAGCCAAAAGAGCTTGTTTGTTTTGCTAAAGAGCCACTTTACCACTGCAAAACATCAACTTTTATAATACAATAGACCCTCTCTTGCCTTCCAATAGCGTAAGTATTGGAGTGGAAGAGAGGCTCTATTGTTAATTTAGGGTGACATTATAACCGTGAAATACCATAAAAACCGGTTTGTAATTCTCTATTTCCGATTTTTATTTTGTAACAGGTTTTTACCACTATGTACGATATTTGCATCGCCCGGATATCCCTTTATCTTCTAAGAAAACAGTAGCCTCTGACCGTCGCTCCGTCGTCATCGGCGAGGAAGCGTGTCTGTCCGCTCTTTGCCATCGGCTCGCCGTCAATCATGGC
>OLGM01000431.1_pt1 | contig 27390 bp, 20 predicted proteins | sample 1606001 | NCBI WGS metagenome assembly OLGM01 (sample SAMN03283294) | human gut metagenome | biome: human-associated habitat; material: feces | host: Homo sapiens | place: Peru | collected 2012
TCTTGGACATCTTGCGGCCCTGACTGTCGCGGACGATGCCGTGGATGCAGACCGTGTCAAAGGGCGCCTTGCCGGTGTAGGCCAGACCGGAGAAGATCATGCGGCTGACCCAGAAGCCGATGATGTCGTAGCCGGTGACCAGCGTATTGGTGGGGTAGAAATACTTGAGGTCGGCGCTGTCCTCGTTGGGCCAGCCCAGCGTGCTGAAGGGCCACAGGGCAGAAGAGAACCAGGTATCCAGCGTGTCGGGGTCCTGCGTCAGCTTTGCGCCGCCGCACTTGGGGCAGCTGCAGGGAGCAGACTTCGCCACCACGGTCTCGCCGCAGTCATCGCAGTACCAAGCCGGGATCTGATGGCCCCACCACAGCTGGCGGCTGATGCACCAGTCACGGGTGTTCTTCATCCAGTTCATATAGTTCTTAGTAAAGCGCTCGGGCACAAACTTGATCTCGCCCTTCTCCACGCTCTCGATGGCAGGCTTTGCCAGCGGCTCCATCTTGACGAACCACTGCTTGGAGACCATGGGCTCGATGGTGGAGTGGCAGCGGTAGCAGGTGCCTACCTCATGCTTGAGGGGCTCGATCTCCTTCAGGAAACCGCCCTCCTTCAGGTCAGCCAGAATGGCCTTGCGTGCTTCCAGCGTGGTCATGCCGGCGTACTTGCCGCAGTCCAGTACCTGAGGCTCGTTGACGGTGTTCTTACCGGCGGCAAACAGGGCATCGGCGGCAGCCTTGTCGGCAGCGCCGGTCATGTGACCGTCGTAGGTGAACACGCGCACGATGGGCAGGTCGTGACGCAGGCCGACCTCAAAGTCGTTGGGGTCGTGGGCGGGGGTGATCTTCACGACACCGGTGCCCTTGGTCATATCGGCGTGCTCATCGCAGACGATGGGGATCTCCTTGTTCAGCAGGGGCAGCACCACATGGCAGCCGTGCAGATGGGCGTAGCGGGGATCCTCGCCGTTGATGGCCACGGCGGTATCGCCCAGCATGGTCTCGGGGCGGGTGGTGGCCAGCTCCAGCATTTCGCCGGTCTCCTTGACCGGGTACAGCAGATGCCAGAAGCTGCCGTCCTTTTCCTCGTACTCCACCTCGGCATCGGAGATGGAGGTGTTGCAGTGGGGACACCAGTTGACCATGCGGTTGCCGCGGTAGATCAGGCCCTTGTCGTACAAACGCACGAACACTTCCTTGACAGCCTCAGAGCAGCCCTCGTCCATGGTAAAGCGCTCGCGCTCCCAGTCGCAGCTGCTGCCCAGCTTTTTCAGCTGGCTGACGATGCGGTTGCCGTACTTGGTTTTCCATGCCCATGCGCGCTCCAGAAAACCGTCGCGGCCGACCATCTCCTTGGTCAGGCCCTCGGCGCGCATTGCCTCCACCACCTTGGCTTCGGTAGCAATGGAAGCGTGGTCGGTGCCGGGCACCCACAGGGCGGCATAGCCCTGCATCCGCTTGGTGCGGATGAGGATATCCTGCATGGTGTTATCCACCGCATGACCCATGTGCAGCTGACCGGTAACGTTCGGCGGCGGCATCACGATGGTGTATGGTTTCTTGTCCGGATCGGCCTTCGTGTGGAAGTAGCCGCCATCCAGCCAGAACTGGTAGATACGATCTTCCACCTGACTGGGATCGTACTGCTTTGCAAGTTCTTTCATAGTGTCCTCCCAAAAAATTTGATGAAGTGGGACGCAAAAAGCCGCCCCACGGAGCGTTCCATGGGACGGCTGTAATACATAACCGCGGTACCACCCAAATTGCGCGGAAAGCTCCGCGCCCCTTGATGCCCCTGTAACGTAGGGCAGACCCGAAAGCGGCTTACCGGCTCAGCTCACCGCTTCTGCTCCAAAGTGACAGTACCCCGCCGGTATCCCGCCGGGTTTTCAGCTGCCCCCGGCTCTCTGTGCGGTCCCAGACGATGCACACTCTTTTTCAACGCATTTATAAAAAGAATATAGCGTTTTTTGTGGGATTTGTCAATCAGTTTTTCAAACCTTTCACCCAACGCACCAGTTTCCATACCTTTGCGCCAAGATGCGGGCAGTAACCCACCATCAGTGCCTGCAGCTTCTGGCTTTTGTGCTCCGACGGGATCTTCCACGCAGCGTGGCGATGCGTCCTTGCCAGCTCCAGCAGTGTTTTTTCCTTTTCCGGGTCCCGCTCCGGCTGGTTGACCAGCCGGAAATATACCTCGGCGCAGGACATGATGCAGCGCTGATCCGTAGTGCTGCGGAAGGGATTCGGCTGTTCCTTTACCAATTGCCAGACCCGTTCCCACGCCAGCGCCGCCGTATAAAAGCGCAAACTCGGCTTCTGCCGCACGGCAGAACCCGGACGTTCAAGGTAGGCATAGAGAGGGCAGTTCAAAAACGCCAGACTGCCAGCCTTGAGGAATTCCATCACAAAAAACAGGGTATCTTCCCCATAAAGCAATGCCGGGTCAAAGCGGATATCCTGCAGCAGCTCCCGGTGGGTCAGCATCCGCCAGCAGTGCCCACCGCTCCATTCCCGCATCCACGAGTAATTTTCTGCCGTGATCCTCTGCGGTGCTGGGCATTCTGTCACTGTCCACAGGGGCTGGTTTTCCTGTATGCTGCGGTAGCGGCACATGGACATCCGGGTACCGCAGCTGCACAGGGCATCGTACAGCCATTCCAGATACTGCGGCAGCACAAGGTCGTCGGAGTCCACAAAGCCGATGTACTCGCCCCTTGCCACATCCAGCCCAAAATTGCGCGCCGAGGACACCCCGCCGTTTTCCTTGCTGAAAATGCGCACCCGGGCATCCTGCGCCGCATAGCGCTGCATGATCTGCCAGCAGCCGTCCGGCGAGCCATCGTTTACAACGATCAGTTCAAAATTCCGGTAGGTCTGCGCCAGCAGGCTGTCCAGACACGCTGCCAGATACTTTTCCACCTTGTAGACCGGTACGATCACCGAGATTAAGGGTTTTTCTTCCATAAATTCTCCTCAGCTCTATCTTATTCCCAAAACACTTTTCACCCACCACAACAGCTTCCATACCTTTGCGCCCAGATACGGGCAGTGCAGCAGCATAAACACGCGGACTTTTTCTGCCCGGTTCCACACCGGCATAAAGCGGTAAGCTTTCCGGTGGCTGTGCGCCTTGCGGATGAGCTGCTTTTGCAGCTGCGGTTCCACCCCCGCATCATGCATCCGGTAATAAATGCGGGCATATATTCTCAGCAGCATTCCCTCTGCAGAGTTGCGGAAGGGCTCTGCCTGTTCCCGCACCAGTTCCTGAATTTGCTCCCACGCCAGCACCTCGCTGTACTGCCGCATCGAAAAAGGCTGTTTATAAGCCGAATCCTCCCTCTGCCGGTACAGATACAGCGGTTCTGACAGGTAGGCAAATCGACCAGACTGCAAAAATGCCTGTAAAAAGAATACCGTATCCTCTCCTATGGAAAGCGCCGTATCGAATCTCACCTGCTGCAGCACCTCCCGGTGGTAGAGCGCACACCAGCACTGGATGCCCATCTCGCCATAGGCATAGTTTGCTGTGGTAATGGTGCTGACCGGCTGCTCCGGCACAAATGCGGAAAGCGCCTGCGCCATCTGCACGTCCCCTACTCCCCGAAATCCGCACACCGCCATCGGGGCATCCTGCTCTGCAAGCGCTGCATACAACCGTGCCAGATACTGCGGCAGTATCGCGTCATCCGGATCCACAAAGCCGATGTACTCGCCCCTTGCCACATCCAAGCCAAAATTGCGCGCCGAGGACACCCCGCCGTTTTCCTTGCGGAAAATGCGCACCCGGGCATCCTGCGCCGCATAACGTTGCATAATCTGCCAGCAGCCGTCCGGCGAGCCATCGTTTACAACGATCAGTTCAAAATTCCGGTAGGTCTGCGCCAGCAGGCTGTCCAGACACGCTGCCAAATACTTTTCCACCTTGTAGACCGGTACGATCACCGAGATCAGTGGTTGCTCCTTCGTGTTCATTCTGTTCTCCTTTTCACAATTTTTAGTCCCCGCTGCTTCAGCGCATCATACTCCGCACTGCCACGGTAGAACAGCACGATCACTCCCGCAAACACAGCTGTGTAAAGCAGCCCATCCAGAACAAAAACTCCGAAATTGTCCACTGGGAACCGCTGCACCCAGAGCACCGCTGCCGCAGAGACTGCTGCTGTAAGAAGCGTCCTCTTTAGATACTCTGCAAAATAATCCCGAAGTTTCTTCTGCCATGCATCCTGAACGCCGTATTTCAAAAAAATATAAGGTTCCACCCAAACACAGGTACACAGACTGCTGATGATAGTGCCTCCAATAATGCCGGTCACGCCGTACCGCTGCACCAACGCAAGTGAGACCACCAAATTGATGATGGCTTCCACCACCGCTTTGTAGCGGTCGTTCCAGAACAGTCCCATGACCTCCCGGAACAACAGGTTCGTCTGCCGCATCCGCGTGATGTAAAATTCCGTCACAATGATCACAACGGTCGTCATTGGGAAGCAGTATTCCCCGCCAAATAACAGGGCGATCAGCGGGTTGAACAGCATCATCAGCCCACCGGTCAGATAGCCGGACAGCACAAAAAAGAGAAAGTCCATCTCTTTATACACCTGATACAGCCGGTCAGAGTTTTCCAGCGCCGCAAAATTACCGATACTGCCGGAAAAAGCCACAGCAAATTTTCCCATCAGATTGTTCAGCGCGTTGATCACCAGCCGATAATTGGAGTAAAGTCCAACCGTTGCCAGACCGATGAAGGAGGACATCAGCAGACTGTCCGTGTTGCGCACGATGACGGTCGCCAGCTTGTGCATACTCATAGCGCCGATGTTTTTCAGGATACCGTTCCGCTCCTCCCTGTCCGGCAGCTCCCGGCACTCCTTCAGGTACGGAAATTCCTTATCCACCATGCGAGAGATGATAATATTGGGTACGAACTGCACCACCAGCTGGATGGCAAGGTATAGGATAAAGTTGCCGGTCAGCAGCAATGCCACGATCTGCACGATAGTGCGTATACACTCGCATACCAGAGTCCACCCGGTGCAGATATAGTTCTTCTGGTAAGCCTGGTAAATGGAGCTTTTATAGTTCAGCAGATAGGAGCTTGCTGAACCGAGCACATACATCATGTAGATCAGGGAGATATGCTCAATGCCCTCACCACCCTTGATGAGGTGGGGCAGAAACGGCAGCAGCACCAGCCCGAACAGCAGCACCGAGGCTGCCACTGCCCGGTACATCCACTTATACAGGTTCATCAGCCGCGCCAGTTTCTGCTCGTCGTTCCGGGCGGCCGGTTCGTACATACTGAACACCATAGCCGTACCAATGCCCAGCTCTGCAAAATTAAGGATACTGAGTACATCGGTAAACAGACCGTTCACGCCCAGATAGGCAGCCGAAAGGCAGTGGATGAAAACCATCCTGCTGATGAAGGACAGCAGCATCGTCAAAAACTGTCCGCCGATGTTGACCAGCATATTGATAAGCGTGTAGCGCGTTCTCATACGAATTTTGTTCTCCTTCTCAGCCCTTCATGTCCCGCAGCCAACTGTATGTCTGCGGGAACCGCCACAGCAGCCAGCTTTGCAGCCAAAGCCCGCCCGGAACGGTGCAGTACTGCCGGGTGCGGCTGACTACCTCAAACTGCATCCGCAGCATTTCCCGGCTGCGGGGTGCTTTGCGCAGCGCCGGGGGCAGCTGTCGGTATATCCGGCTCACACTGCCCATCGTAAACTTTGCCGCATATACCAGTGCATCGTATGCAGCGTTTTCCACAAGACAGTCCCAGTACCGCTGTGCCGCCTCGGCAGCATCAAAATGGCGCAGCGTTTTGCTTCCGTTCATAATGCTGCCGCCGCGCTGTACATAGTAATACAACACCTTTGGCACCACCACGGCCTTTTGGATTTGCAAACTGACCTCCGGGATCAGAAACAGATCCTCGTTCAGCCTGCCCTCCGGGTAGCGCAGCTGCGTAAAAATGGCGCGGCGGTACAGCTTGTTCCACGCAGGCTGGATCGGCGAATCCGTAGCCTTTTTCAGCAATTCCCGCCCGGTCAGCTCCGTCCCGGAAAGGCTGGCGTGCATTTGGGGGCATGGCGCGCCCGTCTCGTCCACCTCGGCGTAATCGCACAGGGCAAGGTCTGCCCCGGTGCTTTGCACGGCATAATACAGTGCTTCGTACATTTCCGGCGCAATGTAGTCGTCTGAATCCACAAAGCCGATCCATGCACCCCTTGCCACATCCAACCCGGCGTTGCGGGCGGCCGATAGTCCCCCGTTTTTCTGGTGGATCGCCCGGACGCGGGCATCTTTCGCGGCGGCGGCATCGCACAGCGCAGGGCAATTGTCCGGTGAGCCGTCGTCCACAAGGATCAGCTCAAAGTCCGTAAAGGTCTGCGCCAGAATGGAATCGATACATTTTTGCAGATAGCGTTCCACATCATACACTGGCACGATGATGCTGAGCAATGGTTTTTCGCAGGGCACAGCGTGTTCCCCCTCTCCTTTTCAGTCTGTCACTTCCGCGCGCAGGCGGGCAATGAGCCGCTCCATCAGCGCCACCCGGTTGAAGGGGGTCATCAGGTAAAAGCCGTCCGCATAGGGCGCAGCCGCCTTGGCAGCCTGCACCGAGACTTCCAAGCCCAGCTCCTCGCCTGCGGCGCGGTCCAGCCCCTCAAACTTCTGGATGATGGCCTCGTCCACATGGATGCCGTTGACCTCGTTTTCCATAAAGATGGCGTTGCGCTGGCTGACCACCGGCAGGATACCCGCCAGAATCTTTGCCCGCTCGCCCAGCGTTTCCCGGGCTTTTTTCAGGTTTTCCACCGCCTGTGCCGACAACACCGGCTGGGTGAGGAAACCGCTCATGCCGTTTTCCAGCTTTTCTGCGGCGCGGCGCAGCTCCACTTCAAAATTGCGGGCGTTCAGGTTCAACGCCCCGAACACCGTGATGGGGCTTGGCATCTCCCGCCCTTCCCCGGCCAACGAAACGATATACTGCGCCAGCTTGCGGGAGTTGAACTGGTACACATTCTTCACCTCGTCCCGCTCGGCGGTGGGGATGGGGTCGCCGGTAATGGCAAGCACCTCCCGCACGCCCTCGGCGTACAGTCCCAGCAGCAGCGCCTTGGTGGCGTTCAGGTTGCGGTCCCGGCAGGTCATGTGGGGCAGCACGTTCATGCCCAGCTCCCGGTGTACCCGGCACGCCACCAGCGAGGAATCCATCCGCGCCCGGGCAATGGGACAGTCTGCAACGGTCAGCAGGTCCGCACCGGCAGCCTGCAACCGGCGGGCACCCTCGAGATAGGCGGTCAGGTCAGCGTCCTTGGGGGAGTCCAGCTCCACCGCAATGACCCGCTGCCCGGCCCGCAGCTTGCGCAAAAAGGCATCGTCCGTTTCCACCGCAGGCTTTGCGGCAGCGGCGGGCTTTGCCGCCGGGGCGGCGGGCAGTGTTTCCGGCAGAGCATCCAGCGCGGTGCGCAGGGCAGCAATATGCTGCGGCGTCGTGCCGCAGCAGCCGCCCAGAATGCGCACGCCCTCGCTGGCCAAGCGGCTCAGCTCCCGGGCAAAATACTCCGGCTTGCCCTGATAGCGTACCTGTGCCCGCACCACCACCGGGTAGCCCGCATTGGGCATGACCGAAAGCGGCAGTCCTGCATCTCCCAGCTGCTGCACCAGTGCACGCATCGCGCCCGGGGCAGACACGCAGTTCAGACCTACGGCATCCACCACGCCGCTCTGTGCCATGCGGCGCACCAGTTCGGCGCAGTAGCGGCCCTCGCGGGTGTAGCCGTCCGGCAGCACCGCAAAGGAAACCAGTACAAAGGCCTCCGGCACGGTCTGCTTCAGCGCACGAATTGCTTCCAGCACACCATCCTCAGCGCTCAGGGTCTCGAACAGAAAATTCCGTGCACCCAGCAGCGCAAAGCGCTTTGCCACAGCAAGATACACCTGCGCCGCCGGGGTGTTCTCGGTATCCGGCGCAGGGCCAAGGTCGGCAAACACTGCCGCACCGGTCTCCCCGGCAGCCTTTGCTGCCAGCTGCCAGCCCGCATCTGCCAGCTGCTCCCAGCCCGGCTGCTGCGCCGCCGCCAGACGCGGCAGGCTGAAGGTATTGGTCTTGATGGCATCGGCTCCGGCGGCAAGATACGCCCGGTGCACTGCCAGAATGCCCTCGGGGTCGGTCAGGTTCGCCTGCTCGCACTCCTGCCCGGGCTTTGCTTTATAATAGGTACCCATACCGCCATCGAACAGCAGCGGCCGCTGGGCTAACAGTTTGCGTACATCTAACATAGACACTTTTCCCTCTCCCTATAAAGGATTTCATCTTTCAGTTTATCGTAGTTCACCCATCCGGTCAAGCGGTTTTCTTGATTTCGCTTGCGGCGCAGCTATTTTTGTGCTATCTTAGGAATAACTTTTGAAAAAAGGGAGAGGATGGATCATGCGCCACACCGGCACACTTGAACTGGAGACCGACCGTCTGCTGTTGCGCCGCCTGCTGCCGCAGGATGCCCCGCAGATGTACGAAAACTGGGCAAATGACCCGGCTGTGACCCGGTTTTTGCGCTGGGAGCCGCACAAAAGCCCCGCTGAGACCCGGGAGCTGCTTTCGGCGTGGGCAGAGCTGTATCCGAACCCGGATTATTACCAGTGGGCCATGGTGGAAAAGACCATCGGACAGGTGTTTGGCTCCCTCTCCGTGTATAACGCCCTGCTGGGTGAGCCGCAGCAAAAGACCAAGTGGCAGGGGTTAGACCTCTCCGGCGGCATCTGGGAGCCGGGCTACTGCATCGGGCAGAAGTGGTGGGGCAAGGGCTTTACCACCGAGGCGCTGCAAGTCGTTGTGGATTTCTGGTTCAATCAGGTGGGCGGTGCCTTCCTCACCTGCTGTCATGCGGTGCAGAATCCTGCCAGCGGTCGGGTAATGGAAAAGGCCGGCTTTGTGTACCACCACAACGATGTTTACCACAAATTTGACAGAACGCCGGTGGAATGCCGGTGCTATCTGCTGACAAAAGAACGCTATGATAACAGAAAGGACTTACTTTGAGCGAGCTTTATGATATTCTGACCGAGACCCCTCCCACAAAGGTGGTGCTGCTGGCACTGGATCAGGGACTGTGGGACTGTGAGCGCAGTCTGGCAGAGCTTTCTGCCCTGTGCGAGGCCAACCACATGGAGGCCGTGGCGCAGATCACCCAGAAGCGCCAGACCCCGGAGACCGGCATCGTGCTGGGCAGCGGCAAGCTGGAAGAGGCCTCCCTTGCCGCCCAGACATTGGGCGCGGAATGCGCCGTGTTTGACGGCGAACTGACCGGCAGCCAGATCCGCAACATCTCCAACGCACTGGGCGGCTTGGAGGTCATCGACCGCACCATGCTGATTTTGGAAATTTTCCGCAGCCGCGCCGTGACCAACGAGGGTAAGCTGCAGACCGAGCTGGCGCTGCTGCGCTACCGTCTGCCCCGCCTGCAGGGCATGGGCGAGGCGCTGAGCCGTCAGGGCGGCGGCGGTGGCGGCGGCGGCGGTGCCCGCCGCGGTGCCGGTGAGACCAAGCTGGAGCTGGACCGCCGCCATGTGCACGCCCGCATTGACACGCTGGCTGAAAAGCTGGCCGAGATGGAAAAGCGCCGGGGCGAGAGCCGCAAGGCCCGCGCCAAGACCGGAATGCCGGTGGTGAGCCTTGTGGGCTACACCAACGTGGGCAAATCCAGCCTGATGAACGCCCTGTGCGGCCCCAGCGTAGCCGAAGCCGATATGCTGTTTGCTACACTGGACCCCACCAGCCGCAAGCTGGTGCTGCCCAGCGGCATGGCGGTGCTGCTGGTGGACACGGTCGGCTTTGTGTCCCGCCTGCCCCACAATCTGGTGGAAGCGTTCAAGTCTACGCTGGAGGAGGCCGCATGGTCGGATGTGATCATCCGGGTGGCAGACGCTGGGGACGACCAGCGCGAGGAACAGCTTTCCGTCACCGACGAAGTGCTGGACGGGCTGGACTGCGCCGATATCCCCCGTCTGACCGTGTACAACAAATGCGACAAGCCCAACACCCTGAGCTTTGACCCCGACATCCTGCTGACCAGCGCCAAGACCGGCTACGGGCTGGACAAGCTGCTGCAAAAGCTGGACGAGGTACTCAGCGACCGGGTGCACACCATCCGGGTGCTGCTGCCCTACGACAAGCTGGGGCTTGCCGCCCCCATGCGGGAGCGCGGCAGCGTGCAGGTGGAGGAATACCGGGAGGACGGGCTGTATCTGGAAGGCATCGTCAAGACCGAGGATCTGCACTGCTTCGAAGGCTATCTGGTTTAAATTTTTATTTGCAGTTTCGAAACGCCTGCGGGCGTTTCGAAACTGCTTTTTTACAAAAAGAAAAAAGCCCCTCTATACACAAAAACCCGCCTGGCAGCGGGTTTTTGTGTATAGAGGGGTGGGAAAGTATATAAAGTGGTGAATCTCAATATCATGGGCAGGCTTTTGTGCGTTGCGCTGCCTTGCATGATGTATTATACCCGTTTTTCTTTTCTTGTCAAACAAGATTTTCGGATTTTGCTTTAAAATAATACTTTACTTTTTTGCAAAAACTTTATATAATTAACATAGAATTTCAGAAACGAAATTTTATTCCATTTCTGTGGGTTTGCACAACATAAAAACTTTACTTTCAGAAAATTTTATACAATCCAACATATTTTTGAAGGAGGCTTTTTTTCATGGACGATCTTGACCGCAAAATCCTCACCCTTCTGGCCAAAAATGCACGGATGCCCGTCAAAGAAATTGCGGAGCAGGTGTCGCTTACCAGTCCGGCAGTCTCCAGCCGCATCCATAAGTTGGAAACGGACGGCATCATCAGCGGCTATACCGTCACACTGAACCGTCCGGCAGACCGGATGTATGTGGATGCGCTCATCAGCCTTTCGGTTGCCCCCTCCAAGCAGGATGCTTTTCTGGAGCTGCTGCAGAACAGCCGCGAGGTGCTGCAGTGCTACCACGTTACCGGTGCGTACACTTTTCTGGTCAAGGTCAGCTGCGGCAGTATGGCACAGCTGGAGCACCTGATTTTGCAGTTCCAGAAACTGGGCACCACCAGCACCCAGATCATCCTGTCCACCCCGGTGAACCACGGCGATCTGGACGCCTTGATGCTGTAAGCGGGCGCTGTTCATAAAACTATTACTTTTTCCCTGCAATTTTGCGGTGCGGTGGTTCGTATCCAGAATAGCAGCCCCAAACCGGCACACACTACCTGTAACGTGTGCGCCCGGCTGCACCTTCCACACACAGCACTATGAAAGGAAATGCAATACTATGAAAAAAATCATCGCCGCCCTGCTGGCAGGGCTGACCCTGTTTACTTTGGTGGGCTGCTCCGGCGGCAGCAAGGCCGACAGCTCCACCCCCAAGGACTACTCCCAGATTATCCACGATGCCCGCAGCGACGAGGACAACGAGTACGATATGATCTTTACCAAGGGCGAGGACGGCAAGTTTACTGCCATTGACGGTTACAGCGCCGAGTACGAGGCTGACCAGCTGAACGAGGAGATCCGGGACATCCTGATGCCCCCGCTGAATTTGGAGGACGGCCAGTACACCGCCTTTGCCGCCAGCATTTCCAGCATGATGGTGCGCAGCTACGCTGTTGCCATCGTGAAGCCTGCCGAGGGCAAGACCGATGAGGTAAAGGCCGCACTGGAAGCCTATGTTGCAAGCGAGCAGCAGTCCATGGAGCACTATCTGGAGGATCAGTACCTTGTGGCTAAGGCCGCTACCGTCACCGTAGCCCCCACCGGCGAGGTGGTTCTGGTCTGCGCCGAGGATCACGACACCATTCTGGCCAACATTGAAAAGGCTCTGTCCGCATAAAATGTTTTTAGAAGCCGCACTCTGTACAGGGTGCGGTTTCTTTTTGCGGCGGGTTATGCTATAATACCCCTTGGATCTGTACATCCGCAGGAGAAAAACTATGAGCAAAGCAACTATCGTCATCCCCAATATCAACGGCAAGGGCTGGCTGAAGGACTCCATCGAGTCCATCTACGCCCAGACCGAACAGGATTTTGACCTGATCGTGGTGGACAACGGTTCCACCGACGAAAGCCTTGCGCAGGCGCGCAGCTACTGCACCCGCCCCAACTTTACTCTGATCGAAAACGGACGCAACACCGGTTTTTCCTACGCAGTCAATCAGGGCATTGCCCGGGCGCAGAGCAAATATGTGGTGCTGTTCAACAACGACGCCTTTGCCGAGCCGCAGTGGCTGGCCGAGCTTTTGCGCACCGCTGATGCCGACCCCAAAATCTTTGCGGTGCAAAGCCTGATGATCCGGCACTTTGAACGGGAACTGGCCGACGATGCCGGGGACTATGTAACATGGATGGGCTTTGCCTGCAAGACCGGCGATGGCCGCCGCGTCAGCCGCTACACCAAGCAAAAGCGCATTTTCTCGGCCTGCGGCGGCGCAGCGCTGTACCGCAAAAGCATTCTGGACGAGATCGGCGGCTTTGACGAAAACTTTTTTGCCTACTTTGAGGACGTAGACCTGAGCTGGCGCGCCAACAATGCCGGTTACAAAAATGTGCTCTGCCCCGCCGCCAAGTGCTACCACATCTGCGGTGCCAGCACCGGCGCAGTGCGCTACAACGCCTTTAAAAGCCAGCAGAGCGGCCGCAACAGCATTCTGCTGCCGCTCAAAAACGAGCCGCTGCTGATGCTGGTGCTCAACTTTATCCCGCTGGCGCTGGGCTATCTGCTCAAGTGCTACAAGTTCCACAAACAGGGCTTTGGCGAGGCTTGGGACAAGGGTATGCACGAGGCCTTTGCCCTGCTCAAAGCGGGCAAGCTGGGCAAGCGTCCCTTCCGCCTGAAAGACCTGCCCAACTATATCCTGATGGAGCTGTGGATGATCTGGAACATGGTGCCCTACCTGTGGTATCGGCTGGTGGTGGTACGGTTCGATTTGAAATAAAATGCGCAAAAACACCCGACTGTGAAAGCAAACTCACAGTCGGGTGTTTCCATTTACATTTTACGCTGCGGTGCTGGCGGCATCCTCAGCGGCAGGGGATTCTGCCACAGCGCTGTCGGTGCCTGCTTCTGCCTGCACCTCCGGCTGCACAGCCGAGGCAGCAGCCGAATCTGCCGCAGCGGAATCTCCGGCAGTGGCCAGAATGGCGTCCTGCACATCGCTTTCCGCCATAGGCTCCGGTTGCGCGGCAGCAGAGCTTGCTGCGCTTTCGGGTTTGGTCTCGCTCTCGGTCAGGCCGGTCAGATACCAGCTGCCGCTCTGGCGCTCGAACAGATAATCCATATACTTGGTGGGGGTGTCCGAGGAGGGGTTGATAATGCTGTCGTCCGCGCTGGCGGTGGGGATATAGCCCACAGTGACGTGCAGCTTGCCGCTGCGCTTGAACAGCTTGACCACGGTGGCGCGGTAGTAGCCCACCGTACCGGTGATGGGGATCTTGTAGCACTGGGTGGTCTCGTCAAACTCGACGGTCATATCCTCCATGTCAAAGCTGCGGTGGGTCAGCTTGAAGCCGGGGCCCAACAGCTTTGCCAGATAGGCGTCCACCTCCACCGAAGGCAGCAGCAGCTGCTCGGTCTCGGGGTCGGTGTTGTAGTTCTCAAAGCCGCCCTGCGTCTCCTGAATGCTGTACACGCAGCCCCATACGGCTGCTTCCCGCAGGGTCAAATCGTCGATGTTCTCAATGCCATCAAAGGGCATAGGGTCGAACAATACCAAGCCTTCAAGCTTGTCCTCATATTCCTGCTTTTGTGCGGTATCGTCAAACAGGTTTGCCACAAGGCCCACACCGGCCCGCAGCACCGTGATGAACCCGATAAGCACCAGCACCGTGATCAGCAGACCCAAGGTCTGCCGCCAGCGGCGGCGCTTGATCCGGGCGTGTTCTTCCGGGGTGATCGTATTTTTCATTGGTCTGAGTCTCCCAAAGTTTTTTGTCTGCCTAACAGTATACCACATCTGGCCGCAGAGTGCAAAACCTGTACCGGTGGTTTTTTTGTGAAAGCAGGCTTTTTATTCCCAGTCCTTCCATATCTCGGGCTGGTAGCCCACGGTGGCCTTGCGTCCGTTGCGCACGATGGGGGTCTTGAACAGCTGCTGGTTTTCAAACAGCTTGTCCTCCTTCTGCCAGTCCACCAGTGCGTCCAGCAGTGCAAGGGTCTGCTTGTCCTTTGCCGCCGGGTCAACCAGCTTATCCCAGCCGCCCAAGGCACGCGCCACGTTATCAAACTCGCCCCGGCTCATGCCCTTTTCCTTCAGGTCGATCATCTGGAACTTAATGCCGCGCTCCTTAAAATAGCGCTGCGCCTTTTTGGTATCAAAACACTTGCTCGTGCCAAAGATCTGGATATTCATCTTATCTCCTCCTGCCGGTTCCCGGCGGTCTTATTGTACCACACCGCAAACCGCTTGCATAGGCATAATTTGCGGCAAAACGGGCAATGCTTTCCGCAAAGGAGGTGTTTGCATGAATGCATTCGTAGACCCTGAGCTGTGCATCGGCTGTACCCAGTGCGCCGGGCTGTGCCCTGCTGTGTTCCGCATGGAGGGGGTTCTGGCTGTGGCAGAGCCCGGCCCCATCCCGCCGGAGGAGGTGCCGCAGGCTGTCACCGCAGCCCAGAGCTGCCCGGTAAGTGCCATCCGCATCGAGGAGTAAGCCCCGGCACCGGCAAGGCTGCTGCACAGCGTGTGCGGCAGCTTTTTTGCGGCAAGACGATTTAAAATGCCCTCCGCGCTGCTCTGGGCATAGGCAGCGGAAGAACATTATAAATTATGCGATCGTCACGGCTTACGAGCCGTGACGATCGCATTTTTACGAGAGATGACATCACGAAAAGCAGCCGTTTCTCTTTTTTGCGCAAAAAGTTCCCGCACGGTACGGTTTTGTGCTATACTATAAGATGTGAAATTACGCAACGGAGGAACTGCATTATGCGTTTACTGGTCATTGACGGCAACAGCATTGCCAACCGCGCTTTTTACGGCATCAAGCTGCTGACCACCAAGGACGGACGTTATACCAACGCCATCTATGGCTTTTTGAACATTCTGCTCTCCCTGCTCAAGGAGTGCCAGCCGGACGAGGTGGCTGTGGCTTTTGACCTGAAAGCCCCCACCTTCCGGCATAAAATGTACGATGGCTACAAGGCCACCCGCCACGCCATGCCTGAGGAGCTAGCACAGCAGATGCCGGTGCTCAAGCAGCTGCTGGCAGATCTTGGCTACCGCACCGTTACCGCCGAGGGCTGGGAGGCGGACGATATTCTGGGCACGCTGGCCGCTGCCTGCGCCGCCCGCAAGGACGACTGCTTCCTTGCCACCGGAGACCGCGACAGCCTGCAGCTGGTAAGTGAGACTACCACCGTGCTGCTGGCCGCCACCGTAATGGGACGCAGCAAGACCGTGGTGATGGACGAGGACGCCATTCAAGAAAAATACGGCCTTGCGCCCAAGCAGCTTATCGAGGTGAAGAGCCTGATGGGCGACACCTCGGATAACATCCCCGGCGTGAAGGGCATCGGCGAAAAGACCGCTCTCTCGCTGGTGCAGGCCTTCGGCTCGCTGGAGGGCGTATACGAAAACATTGATGACAAGCGCATCAAGCCCAAGCAGCGGGAGCATTTGTTGGAAGATAGATCCATGGCTGAGCTGAGCCACACGCTGGGCACTATCCGCACCGATGCCCCCATCGACACCGCCGAGGGTTCCTACACCGTGGGCGAGGGCAACAAGCCCGCCGCCGTACGGCTTTTGCAGGAATTGGAGATCCACTCCCTGATCCCCCGGTTCGGGCTGGACGGCGTAGCGCCGGAAGCCGCCGCCGAGGAACAGGCTGTGGAGCTGCCGGAGGCTGAGATTGCTTCCCTGCCCCTGACCCCCGCCGGACACTATCTGGTGGCCGCCCGCCCCGCCGTTACCGGCAAGCAGGGTTCCCGCAACGTGGTATTGCAGCTGGAAAGCTGGTACGCCGTGCAGGACACCACCGTCTACCCGCTGGAGGACGCCGACCTGCTGCGGCTGCTGGACAATGCTGATGTGACGCTGGATGTGTTCAACGCTGCGCCCCTGTACGCCAAAGCCATGGCTGCCGGCGGCTGGGGCAGCAGCATCGTCTGGGACGGCAAGCTGGCCGCTTATCTGCTGGACGCTTCTGCCTCCAAGTACCAGATCAGCGAGCTGATCCCCGCCTACAAGGCCGCTGCCGCCTTTACCTGCACCGATTACCCGGACGCCGGGCGGCTGGCCGACCTGTTTACCCTGATGAAGGCTGAGATCACCGCCTGCGGCGAGGATGCGCTGTACAACGAGATCGAGTTCCCGCTGGCACAGGTGCTGGCCGATATGACCCGCACCGGCGTGTTGGTGGATAAGGACGGCATCGAGCAGTTCGGCGTAAAGCTGCGGGAGGAGCTGGAACAGGTGCTGACCCGCATCCACATGGAGACCGGCAGCGCCACCTTCAACCCCAACAGCCCTAAGCAGCTGGGCGAGATGCTGTTCGACACTATGGGTCTGCCCCACGGCAAAAAGACCCAGCGCGGCTGGTCTACCGATGCCGAAACGCTGGAAAGCCTGCGCGAGTACCCGCTGGTGGAGGATGTTTTGCAGTACCGCGCCTACCAGAAGCTGAACTCCACCTATGTGGAGGGTCTGCTCAAGGTCATTGGCGAGGACGGGCGCATCCACTCCACCTTCAACCAGACCGAAGCCCGCACCGGACGGCTCTCTTCCGATAACCCCAACCTGCAGAACATCCCCATCCGCACCGAGCTGGGCAGCCAGCTGCGCGCCTACTTTGTTGCAAAGCCGGGCTGTGTGCTGGTGGACGCGGATTACAGCCAGATCGAGCTGCGCATTCTGGCACACATCACCGGAGACGAACACATGCAGCAGGCCTTTTTGAACGGCGACGACATCCACCGCAGCACCGCCGCCAAGATCTACGGCATCCCGCAGAGCGAGGTGACGCCCCGGCTGCGCTCCTCTGCCAAGGCCATCAACTTTGGCATCATGTACGGCAAGGGCGCGTACAGCCTTTCCAAGGATATCGGCGTGACCGTGAAGGAGGCAGATGCCTTCCTCAAGAACTATCTGGCAGCCTTCCCCAGCGTGAGCGGCTATATGGACAAAACCATTGCGGATGCCAAGGCAAACGGCTATGTGTCCACCCTGTTCGGCCGCCGCCGCACCCTGCCGGAGCTGGCCAGCACCAACTTCAATGTGCGTGCCAGCGGCGAGCGCATGGCACGCAACACCCCCATTCAGGGCACCGCTGCGGACGTGATCAAGCTGGCCATGGTGCGGGTGTGGAAGCGCTTGCGGGACGAAAAAATGGCCAGCCGCCTGATTTTGACCGTCCACGATGAACTGATCGTGGAGGCCCCGGAGGCGGAGGCTGAACAGGCTGCCCGCATCCTGCGGGAGGAAATGGAAGGCTGCGTGCAGTACGCGGTGCCCCTGAGCACCGATGTGCACGCAGGCAAAAACTGGCTGGAGGCACACTAAAATGATCATTCTCGGAATCGAGTCTACCTGTGATGAGACCGCCGCTGCGCTGGTGGAGGACGGACGGCATCTATTGAGCAACGTCATCTCCACCAGCGTCAAGGAGCAGGCACTGTACGGCGGCGTTGTACCGGAGATCGCCAGCCGCCGCCACTGCGAATTTATCAGCGCCACAGTCAAAAAGGCCCTGCTGGACGCCGGTAAGACCATAGACGATGTGGACGCTGTGGCTGTCACCTTTGCGCCGGGGCTCATCGGCGCGGTACTGGTAGGCGTAAACTTTGCCAAAGGACTGGCCTACTCTGCCGGTAAGCCGCTGGTGCCGGTGCACCATCTGCGGGGACACATTGCCGCGCTCTACCTGACCCACCCGGAGCTCAAGCCGCCCTTTTTGTGTCTGGTGGCCTCCGGCGGGCACAGCCATATTGTGGAGGTGCAGGACTACATCCACTACCACATTTTAGGCCACACGGTGGACGATGCTGCGGGCGAAGCCTTTGACAAGGTGGCCCGCACGCTGGGTCTGCCCTACCCCGGCGGCCCCAGTGTAGCCGCTGCCGCCAAGACCGGCGACCCCAAGGCCTACCGCCTGCCGGTGCCCCATGTGGAGGGCAAATACAACGTGAGCTTTTCCGGCTTAAAGACCGCCGTGCTCAACGAGGTGAACAAGGCGCAGATGAAGGGCGAGGAAGTGAACGTACCCGACCTTGCCGCCAGCTTTCAGGAGCGCATTGCGGGCATTCTGGCCGAAAAACTGCTGCTTGCCGCTGCCGATACCGGGGCAAAACAGGTGTGCCTTGCCGGCGGCGTAGCTGCTAATGGCCGTCTGCGTCAGCTGGTGAATGACGGTGCCCAGAAGCTGGGTGCAAAGGTCTATCTGCCGGAGCTGAAGTTCTGCGGCGACAACGGTGCCATGATCGCGGCACAGGGCTACTACCAGTACATTGCCGGACACACCGCCGGGCTGGAACTGAACGGCCTGCCCACCCTGCCCATCGACTATGAATAAACACAATACCGGAGGTGTTCCCATGACCGAGCGCAACCCCATCCTGCAAAGCCTGTTCGACCGCAAGTCGGTGCGGGTGTATGAAGACAAGCCCATTCCTGCCGAGATGAAGCAGGCCATTTTGGAAGCTGCCGCACAGGCACCCTCCGCGGGCTGTCAGCAGCTGTATACCATTTTAGACATCACCGACCCGGCGCTGAAAGAAGCACTGGCCGAAAGCTGTGACCACCAGCCCTTTATTGCCAAAGCGCCGCTGGTGCTGGTGTTCTGCGCCGACTGCAAAAAGTGGTACGACGCCTACTTAGAGGTCGGCTGCACGCCCCGCACCCCGGGTGTGGGCGATTTGATGCTGGCGGTCACGGATGCCGCCATTGCCGCCCAGAACGCCGTAGTCGCCGCCGAGAGTTTTGGTATCGGCTCGTGCTACATCGGGGACATTATGGAAAACTGTGCCACCCAGCGCAGCCTGCTGCACCTGCCGGACTATGTATTCCCGGCAGTGATACTGGTGTTCGGCTGGCCCACCCAGCAGCAGAAGGAGCGTACAAAGCCCCAGCGCTGCGCCATGGAGCACATCGTGCACGAAAACGGCTACCGCACCATGGACGGCGCGGAGCTGCGGGACACTTTCGGCTACAAGGCCGGCAACGCGCCCTTTGAGCAGTGGTGCACCGCCTTTTGCAACCGCAAGTATAACTCCGATTTTTCCAAGGAGATGACCCGCTCGGTGGAGGAATATCTAAACCAGTTCCGCTAAATCCGGCGGGCATTCTGCATTCCATTTTCACCGGGTTGAATCCGCATGGTTCTATTACAGCGCAACTGTTTCCGCAGGAAACGAGCTCTGTAACTGCCGTTTCCCATCACGCCCCCTAGCGTGAAAAAGTGGTTCAGAAACGTCCGCAGACGTTTCTGAACCACAAATTATTATAATAATGCTTCCGCTGAATATGCCCAGAGCGCAAGCGGAGGACATTCCAAATCGTTTCACCCAAAAAAGCGGCAGCTGCACGGCGTTTTGTGCAGCTGCCGCTTTTCTCTTTTATCTCTGGTTTTCCGCAAACAGTGCGCCCAGCTCCGGCAGGATATCATGGGGCAGCATCCCGTACTCGCCGCGCTTTGCGGCGGCGCGGTCAGCGGCGGCACCGTGCAGGTATACCGCACAGGCGGCGGCTTCGTAGGCGTGCAGACCGCAGGCCAGCAGTGCCGCAAGCATCCCAGCCAGCACATCCCCGCTGCCACCCCGGGCAAGCCCCGGGTTGCCGGTGGGGTTCACGCACACCCGCCCGTCCGGGCTTGCCACCACGGTGCGTGCACCCTTCAGCACCACCACGGCGTTCCACGCCTTGGCATACCGCAGGGCGATGCCCTCCCGGTCGGCTGCAAGCTCTGCCGCCGAAAGGCCGGTCAGGCGCGCCATCTCGCCGGGGTGCGGGGTGACTACCAGTTCCCCCGCCGGGTGCGGGAAGGGTTTGCCCTCTGCCAGCAGCTGGGCGGCGGCGTTCAGACCGTCTGCGTCCAGCACCGCAGCCCCGGCAAAGCCGGGCAGAAGCTGCTGCACCAGCGTGCGGGTCTCGGCGGCCCGGGCGGCGCTTTGCGCTGTGCCGCCAAGACCGGGGCCCAGCAGCAGCACGGTGGCCTTCTGCCGCCGGAGCAGCGGCACATTTTCCGGCGCAATGCCGCCCTGTGCGCCCTCCTTACAGGGGCACAGGCAGCACTCCGGCAGGCGGGTAACGGCGGCGCTGACCACCGGCTCCACACTGGCAAGGGTGACGATACCCGCCCCGGTGCGCAGTGCACCCTCGGCTGCCAGCAGGGCCGCGCCCCGGTAAAAGGCACTGCCCGCCACCGCCAGCACCCTGCCAAAGGTGCCCTTATGGCTGTCCCGGGCGCGGCGCGGGATGTTCTGCCAGACAAATTCTTCGGTAATTTCCACAGCCATGGGTGCACCTCCAGAGAACGATTAGAATGCCCTCCGCGTTGCTTTGGGCATTTTCAGCGGAAAAGATATTTTAATTTCGGGCTAGCGGAACGCCTGCGGGCGTTCCACTACCCCATTTTCACAAGGGGGCAGCCTTTACGCCTGCCCCTGCACGAGGGCGCGGATCTGTTTTTCCACGTTCTGCACTTCCTCGTGGAACATCCGGGCGGACACGCGCAGTGCGCCGTGACCAAGGATGATGACCTGCTCCATGCCGTCCGAGGTCGCCACGCGGACGCGGCGGCTTTTGCCAATTTCATGAGTGACCCGCTCGATAAACATATCGGCGGTCTCGGCTTCCTTGGTGTAGACCACATGGATATTGTGGTACTGCTCGATGGCACCGGGGCTGCCGGGCACGCGGTAGGCATCGAACACCAGAATGAGCACGCACTTCTGATAGCCCTGATAGTTGCACAGGATATCCATCAGCCGATGGCGGGCAGCGTCCAAGCTTTCCTTCGCCAGCGCGTTCAGCTCGTCCCACGCAAAGATGATGTTGTAGCCGTCCACCAGCAGATATTCCGGGGCAATCTCCCACTGTTCTGCGGCAAAATCCGGGCGTTCGGTCTTTTGCACCGGGCGGAACGCCGCCAGCGGGTCGCGCTTGATGGGGCCGTAGGTGCGCTCAAAAATTTTAAGCAGCTCGGCATCCTCTTCCAGCGTGGCGCGGTAAGCCATGGCGCGGCGCTGGGGCGCAGCCTGCACCTCCGGGCGGGCAGGCTTTGTCTTGCCCCAGCCGCTTTCAACGTGCATATGGCTGCGCACCTCGCTCCACGGCACCACAAAGCCAGCACCATGGGCGCAGAACACGGAATCTGCGGGGTTGTCCAAATCATGCTCCGGCTGGTAGCCGCTTTCTGCAATGACCTGCTGCGCGTTGTGGCAGGGGCGGTAGCCGTCCAGCGTCAGGCTCAGGTGTCCCCTGCCGCGGGTGTAGCTGACCACCTCCATGGGGTAGCTGCGCATGGTAGATACCGGCGCAAAGCCGGTCAGAGTGGCGGTCTCCGCGCCGCTTTCCGGCGGGTCGAAGCTGCCCTCCATGCGCTGGATATCGCTCATGGCGCGGCCAATGTTCTCCACCGGCACTTCCAGCCGGAAGGCATACCACGGCTCTAACAGCTGGCTTTTTGCCAGCATCAGTCCCTGCCGCACGGCGCGGTAGGTGGCCTGCCGGAAATCACCGCCCTCGGTGTGCTTGAGGTGCGCTTTGCCGGTGAGCAGGGTGATCTTCACATCGGTCAGCGGTGCGCCGGTCAGAACGCCAAGGTGCTGCTTTTCTTCCAGATGGGTCAGCACCAGCCGCTGCCAGTTTTTGTCCAGAACCTCTTCCCGGCAGTCGGCGGCAAACTGCATCCCGCTGCCCCGGGGCAGCGGCTCCAGCAGCAGATGCACCTCGGCATAGTGGCGCAGCGGCTCGTAATGCCCTACGCCCTCCATGGGCTCGGTGATGGTCTCTTTATACAAAATGCCGCCCGGGCCAAAGGATACTTCCAGCCCAAACCGCTCCGCCAGCAGGCTGCGCAGCACTTCCAGCTGCACCTCGCCCATCAGCTGCACATGAATTTCGCCCAAGCTTTCGTTCCACACCACATGGAGCTGGGGCTCTTCCTCTTCCAGCCGGTGCAGTTTGCCCAGCGCGGCGTGCACATCCGCGCCCTCCGGCAGCAATACCTGATAGCTGAGCACCGGCTCCAGCACCGGCACATCGCTGTCCCGCTCTGCCCCAAGCCCGGTGCCGGGCTTTGCATGGGTCAGGCCGGTCACAGCGCACACCTGTCCCGGGCCAATGGCCTCGGTCAGGGTATACTTTGCGCCGGAATACAGCCGCAGCTGGTTCGCCTTTTCTGCCCACGGCTCGCCGTCCGCTTCGCCGGTGAGCAGAGCCTTTACCTTCAGTTCTCCGCCGGTGACCCGCAGCCATGTCAGGCGGGTGCCCTGCTCGTCCTGCGATACCTTAAATACCCTTGCGCCAAAGGCGTGCAGCGCCGGGGCTGGGCGGGTGTAACGGTCCAGCCCGTCCAGAAGTGCATCCACCCCGTCCAGCCGCAGCGCCGCCCCGAACCAGCACGGAAAAACGTGCCGCCGGGCTACTGCGGGGATGATGTCTGAATCGGTCAAAGTGCCTGCATCCAGCATTTTCTCCATCAGCTGCTCATCGCACAGCGCCAGCGCTTCGTTGCGGGCGGCAGGCCCTGCACCAAAATCCACAAAGCCCTCACCAAGGCGGTGGTTCAGCTGAGTGAGCAACTGCTCCCGGGTCATACCGGGCAGGTCCATTTTATTCACGAACACAAAGGTGGGCACATGGTAGCGCCGCAGCAGCCGCCACAGCGTTTCGGTATGGCTCTGCACACCGTCTGTTCCGCTGACCACCAGCACGGCATAGTCCAGAACCTGCAAGGTGCGCTCGGTCTCGGTGGAAAAATCCACATGGCCGGGGGTATCCAGCAGGGTGATGGCGGTATTGCCCGCCGTAAGCAGCGCCTGCTTGGAAAAGATGGTGATGCCGCGCGCTTTTTCCAAGCTGTCGGTATCCAGAAAGGCGTCTCCGTGGTCCACCCGCCCCAGCTTGCGGATGGCACCGGCGCGGTAGAGCATGGCCTCGGAGAGGGTGGTCTTGCCGGAGTCCACATGGGCCAGAATGCCCAGTACGATTTGTTTTTGCGTTGTTTCCATGCACTGCTCCTACAGGAAGCTGCTTTCGTAAGCAGCTTCTAAAAATAATTTCCTGTTTATTGTAACACGCTTTGGAGGGAAAAGAAAGTTTTCCGGCGCAAATCCCGCAGGCAAAAAGCAGCACCGGACAGAACGCGGTCTGCCCGGTGCAATTTTCTTAAAAAAGATCCAGCATATTGTCCAGATAAATTGCCTCCCGCACCTGCAGCTGGTATTCCGGTTTTGTCATGTAGTAAAGCAGAAATTCCAGCACCAGTGCGCTGCCAAGTCCCCTGCCCTCTATTTTAAAGTGGGAAAAACCTGCGGGCAGATACCGCTGCCGGATGTCCTCCACCCCGATGAACCCGGGGCTGCGCATCGCCTTGGAAAAGCGGTAGCCCCCGGCGGCATCCGGGGCGGCGCAGCGGTGGTCCGGGCAGTCCTCGCCCAGATTCTGACGGCTGACCGTCTCGTAGCAGCGCTTGCGCTCGGTACAGCCGAACCAGCAGCACTCGTTGCACAAAAACTCCACCTTCGCCTTTTGCTCCGGCGGCAGGGTGCGCAGCTGTTCCAGTGTCGGGTTCAGCCGAAAATCCGGCACCACATACCGGAACTGCGGCTTTTCCAGTTCCTGCCGCAGCTGCGCAAACTCGGTGAGCACCTTGGTGGTGGAAGATACCAAATACAGCTCCGGCCAGCACTGCCGCAGATAGTCCGCCAGCAAATCGGAATGGACGATGACGCCGTTTGGCACACTGCCGCCTTTTGCAAACTGCTCACACAGGGCATTGCACTGCGGGTCGGCAAGGTGCTGGGCCCGCAGCAGGGAGTTGCTGAAGGTCAGCCGCCCGGAGATGCCGTATTCCCGCAGCAGCGCCAGCACCTCGCGCGCAGCTGCCTCACCGCAGGAGATGCGTCCCCCGCCCCAGATGCAGCCCGCCGGTGCGCCGTAGATAGAGCCGATAGCGCACCAATCGTAAAAATATTCCCGGTGCTTCCGGTACAGCGGCAAAAACCGGCGGTACAACTCGTAAAACTCGAACAGTCCGGGCAGATGATAACAGGCAGCTGCGGGCTTTTCCATGGCGGTTCCTTTCCTGCAAAAAGGGAGCTGCTGCGTAAAAATGCCGTGCAGCGGCTCCCCTGTTTTTATCGTATTCGCTTTTATTACACGGTAGCGCCGACCTGAGGGGCACCACCGGCGAGCTGCTCTGCCGTAAGCGGCTGGGCTTGTGCAGGGGCGTTCAGCCGCTCCTTGGCCACAGCCAGCATCAGCTTGATGCGGTTTTCCTGATTGACCCGGGTGGCGCTGGGGTCGTAGTCGATGGGGGTGATGTTGGCGCTGGGATACAGCGCACGGATCTTGTTCACCATGCCTTTGCCCACGATGTGGTTGGGCAGGCAGCCAAAGGGCTGCGCACACACGATGTTGCCGTAGCCGCCCTGCACCAGCTCGATCATCTCGGCGGTCAGCAGCCAGCCCTCGCCCATTTTTGCGCCCAGCGAGATAACGCCCTTGGGCTTTTCCACCAGCTCCTTGAAGGGACCCGGCGCATAGAACCCGGCGTCCGTCTCGGCCTTGAGCATGACGCGCTCCACGCTGTCCAGCCAGTTGAGGAACTGATCCGTGCCCACCTTTACAGCCAGCTTGCCGCCGTACAGCACATGATCCTCGCCCATATTGAAGGCGCAGTACTGCACAAAGCCCATCAGACCGGGGAAGTTCACCTCGCAGTCCTGACTTTCCAAAAACTTTTGCAGGTCGTTGTTGCCCAGCGGGCTGTATTTGACGTAGATTTCGCCCACAACACCCACCTTGACCTTGGGCACCCGGGTGACCGGGATGGCAGCAAAGTCCTTTGCGATCAGCGGGAAGGTGTGCTTCATTTCCCGGGAAGTAAAGCCTTTTCCGGCCAGCAAGGCACGGCCCAGACGGGCGATCCAGCGATCCACCATGCGGTCAGCGGCACCCTTTTCGTTCTCGTAAGGGGCAACCTGATTGCGCAGCGCACACAGCATATCGCCGTAGAAGATGCAGGCGATGCACTTGCGTGCCAGCGGGAGGGTCATCTGGAAGCCGCTGTCCTTTTCCAGACCGGAAAAGTTCAGGCTTGCCACCGGGATCTGCGGGTAACCGGCCTTGACCAGCGCCTTGCGCAGCAGATGGATGTAGTTGGAGGCGCGGCAGCCGCCGCCGGTCTGGGTGATCAGCAGGGCGGTGTGCTCCAGATCGTACTTGCCGCTGTTCAGCGCATCCAGAAACTGGCCGATGACCAGCAGCGCCGGGTAGCAGGTATCGTTATGGACATACTTCAGCCCCAGCTGTGCCACGGCACTGCCGCAGTTGCCCAGCAGCTCACACTTGTAGCCCTCGCAACGCAGTGCGTACTCCATAAGCCGGAACTGGGTAACAGCCATGTTGGGGATAAGGATGGTGTGGGTCTTTTTCATCTCCGGGGTAAATTTTGGATAATGATATTCCATAGGTTCCTCCTATGTTGCTCTAAACAAGATAGTCCCCGCAAAGACTTCCCCCGGCGGGGGAAGTCTTTCAGCCTATCTCAAAGTTTCTTTTACTCTGCCTTTTCTGCGGCGGCTTCGTCCCGCTCGTCCAATGCGGCAAACAGGCTGCGCAGACGGATGTTCACGGCACCGAGGTTTGTGATCTCGTCGATCTTCAGCTGGGTATACAACTTATTGCCACGCTGCAAAATCTCGCGGGTCTCGTCGGTGGTAATGGCATCCACACCGCAGCCGAAGGACACCAGCTGCACCAGATCCATATCCTCCTGGGTGGTGCAATACTTGGCGGCGGCATACAGGCGGCTGTGGTAGGTCCACTGGTTCAGCACGCTGGTGGGGAACTTCTGCACCCGGTTAGAGATGCTGTCCTCGGTGACCACCGCAGCCCCGTGGCGGGTGATCAGGTGGTCGATGCCGTGGTTGACCTCCGGGTCCACATGGTAGGGACGGCCTGCCAGCACGATGATGCGCTTGCCCTGACGGCGTGCCTCGTCGATGATCTCGCTGCCCTTTACCCGGATCTTTGCCATGTGTGCTTCATACTCCGCGTAGGCAGCATCGGCTGCGGCCTGCACCTCCCGCTCGGAGATGCCGCCAAAGTACTTAGGCAGCACCTCCTTTGCCATCTTGTGCACAAAGTCCTTGGGACGGTGGATGCCTACATAATCATAGATGAACTTTTTACCTTCCAGCTCCGGGCAGTTGCCTGCCAGAACCTCCGGGTAGTAGGCCACCACCGGGCAGTTATAATGGTTATCGCCCAAGCCCTCGTCCACGTTGTAGGTCAGGCAAGGGTAGAAGATGGCGTCCAGCTGCATCTGGCTCAGCGCCTTGATGTGGCCGTGGCTCAGCTTTGCCGGGAAACAGGCAGTATCGCTGGGGATGGTAGCCTGTCCGGCCAGATACAGCCCGCGGGTGGACACCGGACTGGTGTGCACCGCAAAGCCAAGGCTCGTCCAGAAGGCGTACCAGAAGGGCAGCAGCTCGTAGAAGCCCAGACACAGCGGGATGCCGATGGAGCCGCGCTTGCCGGGCACAGGCTTGTAGCTGGCCAGCAGCTGCTGCTTGTAGGCGTACAGGTTCAGGCTGTTGTCCTCGCTTTTGCCTGTAACAGGCTTATCGCAGCGGTTGCCGGAGATGAACTTGCGGCCATCGGCAAAGGTGTTGACGGTCAGCTGGCAATGGTTGCCGCAGCCGCCGCACTTGACGCTGACCACCTGCTGTGCAAAGCTTTCCAGTTCCTGTTCGTCCATCATGGCAGAGGTAGTCTGGTTGTTTTTATGGCTCTGGCGCAGGCCGTACAAAGCAGCACCGTAAGCGCCCATCAAGCCGGCAATGTCCGGCCGGATGACCTCCACGCCCATCTCCTTTTCAAAGGCGCGGAGCACAGCTTCATTATAGAAAGTACCGCCCTGCACCACGATCTTGCGGCCCAGTTCTTCCGGGCTGGAAGCGCGGATCACCTTGTACAGCGCGTTCTTAACCACGCTGATGGACAGACCTGCGGAGATATTTTCAATGCTGGCACCGTCCTTCTGTGCCTGCTTGACCGAGCTGTTCATGAACACGGTGCAGCGGCTGCCCAAGTCCACCGGGCGGTCTGCGAACAGACCCAGCGCGGCAAACTCCTTGACGTCGTAGCCCAGCGCCTGCGCAAAGGTCTGCAAAAAGCTGCCGCAGCCGGAGGAGC
>OLGM01000435.1_pt1 | contig 27335 bp, 23 predicted proteins | sample 1606001 | NCBI WGS metagenome assembly OLGM01 (sample SAMN03283294) | human gut metagenome | biome: human-associated habitat; material: feces | host: Homo sapiens | place: Peru | collected 2012
TGAGGTAAAAAGCGTTTTCCCTCATACACAAACGTGGGTAAACTTTCCAAACTTGTAAATCAAAGTTCTTGTTCTCTTCTATTGCTTTGAAAAAAGGATTATACGCACCCGGGGCTATGGATGGATGCGCAAGCTGGTGATTAAATGAAATAGCTTTCTCAGAATCAACATCAAATGTTGTCAAATTTGCTGACTGCAGCAATTCCTTTCCTTTCATTGTTTGGCAAATTGCAAGTGAAATACCGTTTCTTTTTTCTTCTTTGGGCAAATCACTTCCCCACGAATCACCTATTGTCAGATCACCAGCTCTTTCTATCTTCGCATAAGCACAGCTATAGCAGTTTTCTGTATAGGTCAAGGAATTTAAAAATGCAATCGTATAACAATCTGATGCCCCATATTTCGAAAGCATTTGACGCTTGGACGTAATACCGAACTTTTCTTTATCCCTAAAGTAAATTGATTCAAGCCCGCTCAGCGGATATCCGTGTTGAGTTAAATAGTAATCCAGCAACTTTGCTGATGGAGAACCGTGGCAAATCAAATCAATTGTATATAAATTATTTCTTAATTCCTCTGAAAGTGTATTTTTTAATCCTGCCACCTGACAAGGTAACCCAATAAACAGGCATTTCTTTCCCTTTAATAGCTCGTCCTTTGTTATTTGATATGCCCGAATGGGATTGCTTTTCACATACTTGGATCCCGTAAAATTTAAAACCTGCTCATGAGTTTTTGCAATATCAAATACGAATTCCCCATCACAAAAAACACAGCTACAGACAACGCCTCCACTTTCAATAAAGCTGTGACTGATAGCAGCCGCAAAACCGCCGGATGAAGATTTCATTCGAAATTTTTCTGACCATCCCTGCGTCCATAGAATTGGCTTTTTCAACTCAACAGGAGAACATACTTGACAGACTTTATGGCAAAGTCCGCAGTCAATGCACACTGATTCATCTATAGCTGCATTTATGACATGCATGTCATCCTGAATCTTGATTGCCTTTTTAGGACAAGATGATACGCATGCCATACACCCCGTGCATTTATTCTTAGAGCAAACATACTTCACTGTATCACCTCATTAAACTTCATGTTGTAAGTAATAATACGCTTTTTCCCTTTCTATCTTCAATTTCGAATTGACTCGATCAAAGTTCATAACATAATCGCTCGGGAAAGAGTTCTCTTCTGTAATGCACCTATTAGACAATTCGAACATTTTAAGAAGGCTGTCAATCCTCGTATTATACCTTTTAGCCGGAACAACATAAAAAGGGGTATTAAAATTTACTGATAGGGCTAGCCCATGGAACGAATCGGTAACAACACATTCCGCATTCATTAAATATCCCAATAGCTGCTCATGTGTGATAATCACTTTATTCTTTGCACTTGAGCAAAAGTCGTAATTATCTGACACATTAACAATTTTTAAACCATTATTTTTTGCTATTGATTTTGCAATTTTGTACAATGTTTTATTTCTATATAATCCATATACCAGAACATAACTGCTCTCTTTTGGCTTTTGGGAAATTTTTTCCCAATCCGAACGTTTCAATAAAAAAGTCGGATCAAGGACCCATTCCGATTCAATACCTATTGAATCTAAAAGAATTTTTGCCGAGACTTCACGAACAGAAATTGAATCGTATTGATTTAATAAGTTAATAAACTGATGTAAAATTTTCTCCGGACATCCTTCAAAGCTGGTCATTCCAATGCTCGCAGCATAAGAAATCTTTTTTTGTTTTGTAAAACTCAAAAGATATGGTCTAATGTTTTCAAATTTGTCAAACTCCAAGTTCCAGACTTGATCACTTCCTGTAATAAAGGTATCAAAGCGAAGGTCTGAATCTATTAATTCCTGTTCCGTACAATAAGAATCTGTCAATGTCAAATATTTTTTATTAAACCTTTGCAGCATATATACTGACGTAGCTTTACTCAGTACATATGGGATAAATTTAATTATCTTTTTCACTTTATTGCCGTTAGCGGGCATGCTAAATATCGAGTTAAACGTGGTAAATCTAGGGGGGATATAATCGACAATCTTCACATCATATCCAATCCCATTAAGATAAGTTTGTAATGCATACGTTTGATATGCAGCACCATAACTAACAGCCTTATGAAAGGTAAGAACGCCTATTTCTTTTTTCATTACTTGCCTTCTTTCCCTACCAATTTAGAAAACAAAAAGTTTTTGCAGTAAAGTATCGCATCAAACGCGCATTTACGGTCCATAGTTATATTCAAAATCAAATAAACCACTGTGGTAACCGCGAAAACAAAAATTGCATTCATAATCCATTCAAAATAATTAGAAACTGTAATGCCTTCAAAGCATTTGTAAATAACACTCATGGCAACAATGTTAATCGCATTTTTGGCGAAATACCTTAGTGTTTGAACATTCAATATATTTCTACAGACAAAACTTTGATACATAGAACTGCGAATCAGCGCAATTACAGCTGCACCCAATACCGCTCCTGCTACGCCTATTGCTTTAATACCAAATATTGACACTATTACAATACACACAGCTTCTAAAATATTAGCAATATTATTTTCCTTAAAGGTTCCACTCGCCTCAACTAATGTTGTATACGGAACTCTGATTGATTTAAACAAACCATTTAGTGCGCAACCAATTCCCAACAAAGGTACTACGTAATTTGTTCCATCACTTGATTGTATATAGACAGATACAAACGGCAAAATCAAAATCATTGCACATGTATATACTATATATAAAATAAGTTCAAAAACAAACTCATAGGTTGCAAATCTCTTCTTTAATAATTCATTTTCATTTTGTGCAATAACATTGCCAAAAACCGCAGCAAGGCCACTCGAAAAAATGCCAACAATCATCGCAATAGATGAAAACACTAAATTATAAACAGTAAAAACGCTAACGCTAGCATAATTAAGCAATAGTGCGACCAATATAATAGGTGTATAGGAAATTATCATGCTTGAAGCCTGGTATGAAAGCGCAGACCACCTATTGTTGATCAGTGAAAAGTCAGGAGCAACATTTAGATCAATATAACTATACACTTTCTTCACATAAGTAACAGTCATCAACATTCTAAGAACGTATACCACAGTTGCTACAGTTTGAATTAATAATATATTCGCATGTAAACACACCAGCACTACCGAACAAATCGTATTTAAAATCGTTCCCTCTGTTTGAATACGTGCTAAAACATATATTTTCTGGTTTGCAGTGAGGAGCACCTTATATTTAGCCGTTATAATGTACTCAACACTACTTCCAACTCCACAAATTAACACAAGCAACGTGATATCTCTCGCTGTTACACCCTCTACAGATTGCATCATTGGAAATATAAATGCTGCAATTGTTATAAGGAAAACGAAAACACCACCTGTCCTATTGTAAAAAACTTTCAATGCAGATAATGTTCGATTAATTGTCGTTGTATCATTCTTGCTCAACGGACCATATAGTGCAGCTGCGCCAGCGGTTGATAAACCTAATGTCACAACGCTAAAATATGTTATCAATTGTCTAATTGTCGTAATTAAGCCATTCACCTCAGAGCCATAATTTTTAATCAATAACGGAGGTAATATAAAACCACATACAGCAATTGTAAACTGCAAGATAATATTAGAGGCAATTGCCTTAATGGCATTATTTGTTCTTGACATTATTTTTTATCTCCTGATATATATTCAGCAAGCAGACTCGCAATAATTTCATAACCTTTTTTATTGGGGTGGAAATGATCTTTCAGATAAAAAGAATCCCAACTTCCAGATTCTTCAATATATTCTTTTATGATATCATACAAGTCTACATAATATGTTTCAAATTTGCGGCTGATATTTAGAATTTCTGCATTGAACTGTTTATATTCATCATTAGTATTAGGGAAATAATTCTCGTCAAGGTATACAGTTGATATCAGAATAATATTTGCAGTTTTTCGTTTTAATTTATTAACAACAGCATTATAACTCAATGTGAAATCATCAATCGTGACCCACTGCTCATATCCATCAAATGTCACAACAAAAAAATGTAGTATTTTTCTTGCAAAATTATCACAATATTCTAACAATCTTTTTTTAGGATTTTTAGAATATAATGGTCTTGGTATTAGCATCCCTCCCTGTTTGTATCTCTTTGGGATATGCGCAAAAAACTTCCCCTTTGTGTTTGGCCTTAATTGTGCATCGACATTTCCATAAAACACAATTACCCAATCGTTAATATCGTATAAATATTTGTCTACTTCCTCAAGACAATACTTTATTGTGGTTCCTGTTAAAGAATGATTCTCAATCTGATATTTATCCGATAGTAACTCTTCTAATTTGGGTGTGTAATTTACCATCAGAGATCCAATGCCAGAAGATATGCTATCACCAAATATATGTACCTTGTTCATCATTACTCCTTGTATACACAGCGCTTAACTTCTGATGCCATCTGCTTTCGGTAATGCTTCCATGTATAATCCTTCACTGACTGTTTTGCAGCAATACCCATTTTTCGAACTTCTTTACGATGATTTATACACCATTGAATTGCTCTTTTTAATTCATCTTCGTTGCTTGCCTCTACGACAATCCCGTTAACATAATCATTAATCAGGTCATTAATTCCAGTATTTGTTGTGCAAATAATAGGTAATTCCATACTCATAGCCTCAAATCCTACCATTGCCATTCCTTCACAAAGAGAAGGGAGAATGAAAACATCTGCAGAACAATATAACTGAATCAGTTCATCTCGCACTTTATATCCTACAAAGTGTATATTATCCACGCTGTTATATTCTTTGTAGAGTTCTGCAGACTTATCAACCGGCCCAACAAGAGTAAGAGTAGCATCATCTTTATTTAATTGGCTCATTACCTTAAGTAAATGATGCACACCCTTTCTGGCATTGACCTGGCCAACAAACAGAAGGTGCAACGGCGCTGATTCTTCTGACTTCATTTTAATCCCATTCGTTGTAAACTTTTCAGGATTCACTCCATAGGGAGCCACGATGATTTTTTCTTCTGGAATACCAAAATATCGAATACTAGATTTGACAAATTCTGATGAAGAGAGAAAGAAGTCGGCATCTTGTATTTCTTCACGATAAATATCCAGATACTTTTTATTCCAAATGTACCCGTTTTCTCTTCTAATTAAATCTGATTTACTAATTTCGATATCTCTCTCATATATATTTTTTGCGAATTCTCTAGTTGCAATTGACATATCTAAAATTCGCTTGATATGGGGAGCTTTTTGTTTCAAGTATTTAAAACATTCCGTTGCAGTTGTATCATACATAATAACAGCCGCTGCATTGTGCCTTATTGCATATTTTGCGACAGCCTTACCAAATACATTATTCAACCATACCATATAGCTTCTATAGACATTTTTATTGCCTGGTAACCTCAATAACACAAGCCCAACCAATCCCAATAGCTCGCACTTTTGCGATATAAATTCTTCGGGCAATTCAGCACAATATCGAGTCTCCGCCTTCTTTGTATCATTTTTATTCAAAAATATTTTACAAAATCGCATGGCTATAGATTTCTTCGAATTGTATACAGTTGTAATATACTGTTGTAATACTCCAGCTTCTAATAGTCCAACTGCTGTTTCAAAAGAATGCTGTTTACCTGGATGCGCCACAACTATTCCATTATCATCTTTTATTGTATTCAAAATTACATCTCCTCATAGTCTTTTCGGCTCAATTAGATAGAGCATAATCAAGGGTAAGTACAGAAATACAACCATTCCCATATTATTCGGTGTATATCCCCTCGTCAACAGCTGAAAAAACACGCCTAATGTCATACTATATGTAACTACATCTAATTCAGACTTACTGTTATATAACGATACGCTCTTCTTCATCAAAACACCAAACAAGTACATAAAGAGCAAAACACCAATCGTTCCGAATTCCATATAGTACTCGCCTATATTAGGCCAGGCCATGCCAACCGTACTAATCGTGAATTCGTTTGTCGACCGCATCATCGCAACCGCTACAGATGAAGATATTTTTGCTACCGGCTTCGTATGCCATATTGCTCTTGGAATGAAATAAATAGCAGATTCGTAAAACATACTGTGACCTAGCGTAAAGAAGTGCTCTGCAGGATAAGTATTCACCAGGCCATAAAACGGAAGAAAAATATTGAAATTACTTACTAATGCATACTCCACTGCTTCAAAATTAAATCCGGACCAGTCAATTTGCTTTCCCAATCGCATATTGGCTCTTGCATATCCTAACATTGAAATAAACGCAATCAAGAGCACCGTAACAAAGATTAGTGTCCCTATTTTAACCTTTTTCCCTTTTACTCTAACCGTTATACACAAATATGCAAGAACCATTAAAACTATCATATATCTGAATCCCGTTATATAAAACATCGACACTGTTAGCATCGTAATGATAATCCGAAATATACGCTTTCTCTCTGATATTAAAATTATTCCCCATGGGATGATCATACTATTAGACATTTTTCCAAGGAAAGCCAGGCCTCCATCATCCCCATATGAATTGAAAACGGCGTTGTTATAGCCTTGTGTTCCAAAGGAAATCACATATGCCAAACTTCTGCCTTGCTTTATTGATACTATCAAACTAATTGTCCAACTTACAATCCATATAACATATGCAGCAATTACTATTTTATTGTGAACATATGCACTATTAGAAATATGAACTATTAAATGTTGTGGTTCATTATATTCTATTCTTGTATTATTATATCCTACAAGCATTGCTATATATCCGGCTAAAAAAATCAGGGTTGCCTTTACGCAACCATCCATTACATAAGCACCATGACAGGTTGTATCTCCTATTACAATCAAATAAGCCGGACAAAGCACAAATATGCACAAATATAACACCGTAACCAATGTGATTGGGTGTAAAAAATTCATTCCGTCTCTGTCAAATGCAACAAAATAGCTAATACATACCACTAAATAACTGATAGCAATCAAGCAATACTCAAATAAAAATTCATGCACATATGCAGAATTGGCTCCTCCGAGTATTATTGCTATCTCCCCTAAAAAAATAGCAGCTATTAACAAAAATGCATTACTTCTTCGAATTTTCATTATCTATTCTCCTACCTGAATCTTCTCCTAACAAAGTTGACCATACTTCGTCAATCGATGCAAGATAGTTTTTCTGAGAAAACTTAGAAGTGCACGAAACATAATTGTTATAGCAGATAGCTTGTAAATTTATATGGCTCAAAGTACGATTGTATAATTGATTAATAGTCATGTCCGTCTTTGCAACGATACCATTCATTCCATCTTCTACAATATCCGGTATCCCCGCATGATCTGTTGTGATAATAAACATCCCATTCCCCATCGCTTCTAGAATGCTGATTGGCTGTCCTTCCTTCGGATATCTGGTAGGCAGCGCAAATATGTCACAAGCCTTTAAAAGTTCACGTTTCTCGCTTCCTCCTACCACCCCGTGGTAGGTAATGTATGATTCCAGCCCATTTTCACGGATATAGGAGTCAAAGAATTCCTTTTCTTCGCTGTCAAAAAAAGCTCCAGCAAAATCAAAATGGAACCGCTTCTCTCCGCCTGCGTCTACTCGCTCTTTTTCCAGCTTTACCATTTCCAGCACCAGAGGATAGCCTTTGCTACGGATAAAATTACTGAGCCACAACACACGGAGTACTTTCTTATTCTGTAAAAGGGCAAGTTTTTCCTCAAATTCTTGATTGCTCATCAAAAATTGGTCATCCACACAATTCTCAACAACGTAAATTTTACTGTTGTCAATCATTCCATCAAAAATCCGCTTGAGAGATTCAGATAGAACAACTGCTCCGGCAAGTTTTTCAATTGCTTTATAATTGGCTTTTTTCTGCCAACCGGGCAAGTCATTGTCTACCAGTTGCCGATAGTAGCCACCATGAAGATGAATGAGACATTTCTTATGCTGCAATTCCAACAGCTTTAAAATAATCAGATCCCGTAGATTGCCACCCTTTGACTGACTGATAGTAAAATAGAACAAATCAGCCTTGCTATTTGCGATTTTAAAAAGGTTTTTTAAAAACAGTTTGTTGTTCTTAATATCGACCTTTTCAAACAGGAATTTTCCTTCGGGTTCGATTTCTGAGTTTAAAACCGAGTTATAGAGTGTATCCACAGCCTTTGACAGTCCATGCATGGGGGGCGGAAATTGTGCGATAAAACATATTTTTCTTTTATCCATTTTCATTTCCTCACATTCTTTTAACCACCCTCGCCGGGTTTCCCGCAATCACACAATTCCCCTCGAACTTCCCGCTCACTACGGCCCCCGCACCCACAACGCATCCATCTCCCAGCACAGTGCCTTTCAATATGATGCTGTTGCAGCCAATAAAGCAGTTCTTGCCGATCGAGATTTCCTTTGCCGGAATCAAATCCGTCAACTCTCCTGGATTCTCCGCAGCCAACTGGCGCATGCGGTCCTCGGTATTGATTGGGTGAAAATCATTATCCAGAATTTTTACATTGCCGCCGATCAGCGTTCCATCACCAATGGTGATGCCTTTTCGTGCGTATATCGTCGCACCAGAAATACCCACATTGTTTCCAATAGAAATAGACGCTCCCGGCGCCCTGGTTACTATGATAGTTCTGGAATACAGCCCAACAAGGTTAGATAAAAATGAACTTTTGATCGTGCAATTATCTCCAATGGTCAAATGTGCGCCTTTTTTATTGAAGATGACAGGCATTCCGTCTAGTCGGAGTTTTCTTCCATACTGTACGCCTGTGCCCCTCATAATGAGTTTAAACCAATTGCAGCGCATGATTTTCAGCTCCTCACCCTAAAATAAACCGCTTTCACCATCTCCCACCCATAGGCCTCCACCCAATAGACAGGAGAATACCCTTCCTTCCGATACGCCCCAAACTTTTCCTTGGACCTGGCCAGCACTTTCTTTAGGCTGGTATTCGTGCTGACTCCATCGGCTACAAAATTCGTGATCACCTTGTCGATGACCCGGATCTTGGTCCCGTCCTTCCGCAGCTTCAAATACAGGTCGAAGTCCGCATAGGCCCGGAACTGTTCATCGAACCCATACTTCTGGTAAATCTCCCGCCGCAGAAACATACTGGGGTGGTTCCAGTGACGGCTGCTGACGGGGAAGTGGTCCAGCTTGGACATTTTGTTGGTGACGGTCCCATTGGGGTTGATATAGTGGAGTCCGCCGTAGGTCAGGTCGAAGGGCTCTTCCTGGTAAAAGGCGTTGATGTTTTTCAAAGCGTCCAGTTCGTACCAGTCTCCTGCGTTCAGGAAGGAGACGAAGTCCCCCGTTGCTGCTTTCACGCCCTTGTTCATGGCGTTGTAAATGCCGCCGTCCTTTTCGCTGACCACCGAAAGGGTAATGCCCTTCTGGGCGAAGGCCTCTTCGTACTGAGCGATCAGATTCAAAGTGCGGTCCGTGGACGCGCCGTCAAAAATCAGGTATTCAAAGGGGGGATACTCCTGATTCAGAACGGACTCCACCGTTTTCTCTATAACGGATTCACCGTTGAATACAACGGTCACCACCGTAAATTTCAAGTTCATATGTATATCCTCACTTTGCCCCATCCCGCATCAAGATAACCACCGCCGTCTTCACCACCGTCAGCGCATCCATCCACAGCGAGCAATTCTTCACATAATAATACTCCAGCTCCAGCCGCTCGTCATAGGTGGTGTTGCTCCGCCCGTTGCAGCCCCACCAGCCGGTGATGCCGGGCTTGACCTGGTTATAGAGCTGCAAGCCGCCGTGCTGCTCCAGCTCTCCGGGGACCAGGGGCCGGGGGCCGATGACGGACATATCGCCCTTGAGGACGTTGATAAACTGGGGCACCTCGTCCAGGCTGGTCTTGCGGAGGAACCCGCCCATCTTGGTGATGCGGGGGTCGTGCTCGAACTTCTGGTTCTCGGCCCACTCCTTGGCGTAGCCGGGGTCCTTCAGCATTTCCTCCAGGATGTCCCCGGCGTTCCAGACCATGGAGCGGAACTTGATAAGCTGGAAGGGCTGGCCGTTGAGGCCCACCCGGGTCTGGGTATAGAAGATGGACTTCCTGTCCCCGCTGAGGAGGAAGGAGACCTTCACGATCAGCATCAGGGGCAGCAGGGCAACGAGGCCGATGAGGCCGAAGACGATGTCCATAAAGCGCTTCACCGCCATGTAGATCATCTGCTTGCCGGTGAAGGAGTAGACCCCCAGGCCCAAGGCCTTGTAGGTGCCCACGGTGGTGATGAACTGGTTGTCCGTCTGGATGCCAATCATGGGCCGGATGCTCAGGTGGATGCTCTTGCCGTTGTCGATGAGGGCCTGGTAGGTTTCCGGAGGCAGCTCCGAGGGCTTGGTGCCCACAAAGAGCTCCTCGATGTGGTTCTTCAGAATGTAGTCCACAATGCCGTCAACGCCTGTGGAGTTGGTGAAGGTCTCGTAGGTCTCCTTCACCCGGCCCAGGGAGTCGGTCAGGTCGATGCGGGCGGTGACGGTCTCCCCGGGGGTACCGTCCAGGATGCAGATGCCCTTGACGTCGTACTCCTTGAAAAAGCCGGAGTTGATACTGCGCAGCAGCTGGGGCATATCCGCCCGGTAGCCCAGGACGAAGATGCTCTTCTCCGCCGTGGCTACAGAGGTGGCCTTGCCGGAACGGAGCAGGTCCTTCCACAGCAGCCGCAGGCTCAGAGAAATGACCAGGTAGAAGCCATAGGTCAGCAGCACCACCGCCCGGGAGTAGGTGCCGCCGATTTTCAGTATGTACAGCAGGATGGCGCACAGGACGAAGTTATAGCCCGCCTGCCGGAAGGTACACAGCAGCTCCTCGCTGCCGTTCCGCCGGAAAATGCCGGAGAAGGGGCTGGTAAACAGGATCAGCACCAGGTCCAGCAGCAGCTCGATCGTCAGCACGCTTCGCCAGCCGGAGTCCCGCAGGAAGCCCAGGCTCCCGAACCGGACCAGATAGGCCAGGGTGAAGGAAACAAACAGCGCCAGCACATCCAGCACTATAAAATCCAGGTGCTTCAGCCAGCTGTATTTCCCTTTGATATGTCGTGTGCGCATACTCATTCGTTCTCTCTCCATTTCTTCCATACTCCCCAGGACAGGAGAATTCCCGCCCCGTAGCCCAGAAAATCCATGGGCAGATCCAGCAGGTCAAAATGCCGGACGGGAATCAGAGCCTTCAGCGTCTGGTCCGCCAGGGATACCAGCAGACAGGCGGCAAAGGCCCAATAGACATTTCTTCGAGAGGGAACCGTCACCTTCAGCGCGGGATACATGGCGCAGCCCAGCAGAAAATACTCCGGTATGTGGCCCAAGCGCCGGGCATTGGCGGCGATCCACCGGGCCGCCTTGCTGCCCTCCGGCACCAGCCCCAAAAGCAGGTTCCGAAACCATCCCGACAGGGCCATAGAGCCCTGGGGTGATTGCAGCGTCAGCCCAATGATCCCAGCCAAGGCCCCTACCACCAGGGCCCAAACCACAAGTACCTTCTGTCTTCTGTCCGTGTTACCGTTCCTCTCTTCCGTCTCCCCGTCTCTCCGCCGTCACCTGCCCGGCGGCCACTCCTTCGGTGCTTTCCGGCTGGAAGAGGATCTTCACCGTGGCGAAGATGATCTTCAGGTCCGTGACCATGTTCATGGAGCCGATATATTGCAGGTCCATTTGGAGCTTATTATAGGGAGTTGTGTTGTATTTGCCGTAAACCTGGGCGAGGCCTGTAAGGCCTGCCTTGGCCTGGAGCCGCAGGGCGAACTCCGGGAAATCCTGCTCATACTGTCTGGCGATCTCCGGACGCTCGGGGCGGGGGCCCACGATGGTCATGGTGCCGAGCAGGATGCAGAAAAGCTGGGGCATCTCGTCGATGCGCAGCATGCGGATGATTTTCCCCACAGGGGTGATGCGGTCGTCATTGGTCTGGGCCAGCCGGGCCACGCCGTCCTTTTCGGCATCTACCCGCATACTGCGGAACTTGTAGACATAGAATTCCTTCCGGTCTTTGGTGAGCCGCAGCTGCTTATAGAGGACAGGGCCCCCGTCGTAGGCCTTGATGGCAATGGCCGTGACCAGCATAAAGGGGCTGAACACCACCAGGGCCAGAAGGCTCAGGAGGATGTCCGTCAGCCGCTTGACGGCCAGATACCCGATGGAGGGGCTGGACCGGTGGCACAGCAGCACCGGCAGACTGTCCAGCTGGAGGGACCTGGCCCCCTTGATGAGGAAGTCACCGATGTTGGGCCGGACGTAGGCCTCCACCCCCCGGTCGATGCAATACTTCACCAGGTCGTTGCGCAGGCTGGAGGGGATGCCGCAGAGCATCACCGCTCTGGCCGACTGCGCCTCGATCTGGCGGCACAGCTCCTGCGCCCCCTGCCGGGCATCCAGGCATCCCAGGATGCGGAATACCCCAGGCAGGCTCTTCAGGATGGCTTCGCCGTCCTCCTTGGCATCCCTGTTATCATAGATCAGCAGGATGGTCCGCTTGGTCAGCAGCTTCGCCGTCAGCTTTTTCACGCCATAGGCCCAGAGGGTGCCCACCAGAATGGACACCGCGATCAGGCCCAGCATAGGCCACAGGCTGGGCACGGCGCGCATCAGCAGCGCCGTCACCAGATACATGATGGCGCTGCTCAGCACCGCCGAGACGGCGTGGGAATAGGCCAGCTCCCCGGGACCGTGGAAGGTCACGTCGAAGCCGCCGTAAAGCTGGGCGAAAATGGCGTACAGCGCCGTAAACAGCAGGATGACGATCAGGTCGCCCTTGGCAAAGAAGGGGAAGATATACATCTTTTTCTTGTAGCAGCTGTACCACATGAGGGCGAACAGGGCCCCATTCATCAGGGTCAGCACCAAGCTGAATCCAGTCATCAGCGCCTGGCGCTTCTGTTGGCTGTTAAACATCTATGTTCTCTCCAATCGGCCAAATTCCCCTTCTGGATTGCCACCTTATATTATACTCTTTTCGCATGTCGTTTCAAGAATAAATGTGCAAAAAAACGCATAACTGAAATATTCTCTACTTTATACAACAGAGTACCGGAAATTTAACCATTTTTTGTCAAACTCCCGGCAAGGGCATCCTGCCTCGGGGTATATCAAAAACATTCACGCATTATTATACCCAAAAAACGCAGGAATTGCAATCTTTCTATGGAAAAATCCCCGGATTGGTGAAACCGCGCCCCTTCCCTCCTATCCTAAAGAAAATGGGACCGGAGCCCCGCAGGATCCCGGTCCCGAGTCAGTGACCTGCGGCCGGCAGAGGCTTATCTCCGGTAAACTGACTCCCTGCAACCGGGAACGCATGCAAAATTCCCTGCGGCAAAACATGCTGCTTTGTGTTGCATTGCGTCTATTATAGTAAAGATATGTATTAAAGTCAATAGTAAATATCTTTACTTTGGTACACTTGTGGTATCATAACCACATAGGAGCTTAAACCCATGAACACCTTTCTGGACCGTCTCCGAGGACTGCGGGAGGACAACGATTTGACCCAATCCCAGGTTGCCGCCTTCCTTGGTACCTCCCAGACCATGTACGCCCGGTATGAACGGGGTGCCAACGAGATGCCCCTGCGGCACCTGGTTGCCCTGTGCAGGCTCTATAATGTTTCCGCGGATTACCTTTTGGGCACCGCCCCGGACCCCAGGCGGCGGCAGAAGCGGATCCCCAGGCCACTGGTGCGGCGCTAGACCCTGTATATTAGGATAGCCCGTTTCCCTTGTGAAAACAATATGCTGGCTGCATAGTATTTTACAAATTTTACGCAGTTTTTTCTTCCCTTTCCAACGAAGCTATGCTATAATAGTTGGGCATTTTTTCGAAACAGCAGGGGGATGGCTATATGTACGCATTGTCTTATTGGGAAAATAACACCTTTTGCATATTGATCCTGGCGATTCTGCTGGTCTGTCATCACCAGAATCCGGATTATCGTTCCAGCAGCCGGATCTTCCGGGGCCTGTTGGCCAGCATGATTTTTTACGCCGCCATCGACATGGCCTGCGGACTACAGGAAAACCAGGTCTTCTCCCCGGCTCACTGGGTCGTTGCGGTCATGAATGTTCTGTTTTTCTACGCCTCCGGGGTGGTGGTCTATGTGGGCCTGCTCTATACCGAGTGCGAGCTGGGGGCCAAGTGGCTCAATAATCCCAAAAAGCGGCTCCTGAGCGCTCTGCCCATCATCGTTCTGCTGATCACCGTTCCCCTGAGCCTCTGGGGAAAGTTCTACTTTTATATTGACGCCGAAGGCCGGTATACCAAAGGTCCCATGTATCCCCTGCTTCTGGTGCTGTGCTACGGGCATCTGCTGGTGATCGGCATCCGGGCGCTGGCGGGGCTGCTGAGCAAGCACGGCTACGCCCGCCGGATGGAGTACCTTGCCATGGGCTCCTTTGTGGTGCTGCCACTAGTGGGCGGCATTGCCCAGGCCCATTACACAGGGGTATCCATCATCTGCCTGGCAACTACCGTTGCCGCGGTGCAGGTATTTGTCAATCTCCAGCAGACCCGGATCACCATTGACCCTCTGACCCAGCTCAACAATCGGACAAAGCTCATCCAGCATCTGGACAAATGCGTCAGCCATCAGCGCTCCGGCACAGGCCGGCATTTGGCGCTGTGCATGATCGACATCAACGACTTCAAGCAGATCAACGACCGGTTCGGCCACCCGGAGGGTGACGCGGCCCTGATCCTGCTGGCGGAAACCCTGAAGCAGGTGGGAGAGCACTTCAAGGGCCTGATCGCCCGCTACGGCGGAGACGAGTTCTTCATCGTGCTGGAAACGAAGAGTCCCCAGGAGGTATCCGCGTTCCGTCAGGAGCTCCTGGACACCCTGGCCCAAAACAACGCTCAGGCCGCCAAGTCCTACAATGTAGAGATCAGCCTGGGCTTCGCCGACTATGACCCCCAGCTCACCATCCCCGAACTCATCGAAAGAACCGACCAGGCCCTCTATATCAATAAGGGCATTTCAAAGTCCGCCAAGCGCCGGGCTATTTCCGTTGACAAATCCGGCCCGCTGTGATAAAATCAGACTCGTTGCAAGCAGTATGCGGGCATGGTGGAATTGGTAGACTCGGTGGATTTAGGTTCCACTGCGCAAGCGTGCAGGTTCGAGTCCTGTTGCCCGCACCATGTCGAGTGTTCATAACGGACTTGAGTTATGAACACTCATTTTTTATACTGGCTCTATGTCAATAGTTGCGGTAGAGAGAAAAACAAATAATTACAAGTCGTGTCGGAAGATTCCTCTCTGGCACGATTTTTAAGTATGGGAAATGATGACGAAATAAGAGAAGTTCTGTCTTACTACAAAATCACCCGCAATGACGCTGAAAAGAATATGAAATGATTTTCATATTCCCGTCGGCTGAACAGACAATATAGGCAATACTTTTATGCTATAGTGCTACTGCACTGTAACAAGGCCAATGAACCCAAATGAAGCAGACATATATTTCCGAACAAGCACCAGGGGGTGAAACTATGGGAATCCCAACCAATCTAAAAACGCTCCTATCCGGTGAAGTGGTAGAATGGGCGAGAATTGAATTTAAGGAAACCTGGGATGCAGAGGCATCGCTAAAAACCATTTGCGCCTTTGCCAATGACATCGATAATTGGGGCGGCGGCTATCTGGTGATCGGTGTGCGGGATGCGCAGGGACGGCCGGACAGTCTGCCTGGGGTTGCCCCGGATAAGGTCGACGGATACTTGAAGGATATGCTGAACAAATGCAAGCGAATCCAGCCGGAGTATATGCCCATTGTGGAGGTCGCTGATTACCAAAGTAAAAAATTCATTGTCGTATGGGCTCCCGGCGGGAGCATTCGTCCCTATTTTTCACCTAAGAACATGGCGAAGGACTGCAAGGAAAAGGTTTGCTGGATTCGGAAGATGGCAAGTACCATTCAGCCCTCGGAGGAGGAACTGCGGGACTTGTACACTCTTGCCAACAATATCCCTTTTGATGACCGGGTGAACCATCAGGGGGAGCTGACCGACTTGAATATTACGCTGATCCAGCAATATCTTCGGGAAGTTGGCAGCAGCTTGTATTCTGAATCAGGCCGAATGGACTTTGCCGACCTGTGCCGGAATATGAATCTTCTCAGCAGCCTGCCGGAGTATGTCAAGCCGAAGAATGTGGCTTTGATGTTCTTCAGCCTGGAGCCGGAAAAGTTTTTCCCATACGCGCAAATCGACGTGGTTCAGTTCCCGGATGATTTGGGCGGGGATCAAATCATTGAAAAGACATTCACCGGGCCTCTGCACCAGCAGCTCCGCGAGGCATTGCAGTATATCCGCAACAGCGTTCTGACGGAACGTGTGCGCAAGCTGCCGGATGTTGCGGAGGCCAACCGATATTTTAATTACCCCTATGCAGCCATCGAGGAGGCGCTTTCCAACGCCGTCTACCATAAGGGCTACGATATTCGGGAACCCATCGAAGTACGTGTCCTCCCGGATAAAGTAGAAATCCTCAGCCACCCCGGTGCGGACCGCTCCATCAGCATCGAGGGATTGAAAAATTACCGCGCCGTCAGCCGCCGCTATCGGAACCGCAGGATCGGAGAGTTCCTGAAAGAGCTGCACCTGACCGAAGGCCGCAACACAGGCTTTCAGAAAATTATCCGTGCCCTGAAGGCAAACGGTTCTCCTATGCCAGTGTTTGAAACAGACGAGGAACGCACCTATTTTCTGACAACGATCCCTATTCACCCGGATTTTTTGGTGTCACCTGAGCATGAAAATGAGCACATAAATGAGCATTTAAATGAGCACATAAATCAAACGCCGGAATACGATCTGACCGATTTGGAGCAGCGCGTTTTGGCAGCCATTCAAGAAGATGCCACTGTTACAATTCAGAAAATGGCCGTTGCATTGAAATCTTCCAGATCAACCATTGTGCGAGCGCTGAAGTCTTTGCAGGAACGACAAGTCATAGTGCGAATCGGTTCCAGAAAAACGGGAATGTGGAAAATTCGAAAATAATTTTCCACCGATTCTGTAAAAACCGGTGGAAACAAGCAATGCATAATATTTTCCAATAGTCAAGTAGAACGGCTTGGACTGCTCAAAAAATAGGCCATCCAACGACATAATTGTATACTCCGTTGGATGGCCTCAACATTGTACAATTAACAGCCATTCAAAACCCGCTTGATCTTCTGCATATGCCTTCGGGTATCTCGTTTTATTGGTTCATTCGGTCCATACTCAGTCGCCGCTCTATCGACATAGGTCAAAAAATTTCCCGATCCTTTCTTAGCACCTTTTCGTGAATATGCCATGTACAAATTCTCTCCAGTAATCCGTTTCCCATTAGGAGTATAGCCGCCCATCTTGACTATATTACGAGCCTTACGATACATACGGTAGTAGTATTTTGAAACCGTCTTACTGCGGATTCGGATTTTTTGACCATCGAATGAAAAGCCCAGAAAGTTTATTGTCTGGCTACTATCATCCACATTCTCATGGAAGATTTTCCCGCAATTGGTCAACACACCATTTTCGAAGTGAAAATACTGTGTTTTACTCGGCTCAAGTGTAAGTCTCGGCGTTTGTTTCACCGTATCAGCAATTTGCTTCAGTTCTTTAACTACATCGATTTCAGGAGCGTCTGGAAGTATAATCATAAAATCATCACTGTATCGAATGTACATCCCGCCGAGTTCCTTTACCGCATCATTAATCCGCTTATCTGCATCAAGCATATACATATTAGCAAGGACTCCACTTATGGGAGATCCTTGAGGTATGCCATAAGGTTCTACATGTTTTTGGATAAGCGACCGATTTTCCCTGAATTGCTCAGTAGTTAATACGCGCTCCATCCCATTCATTTTCTTTCGGTCAGACTTTGTATTTCCCAGTCCATTTAGTCGGAGCAAGTCAGTCAGTTCCATCTTGCTATACGAGGTAATATTCCTGAAAACCTTAAAGTGATCAAGCGGCAGTTTGTCAACTCCCATCAAAGAGCACCATTGTTGTTTCAAATACATGTGATCCAGGTTATCAAAAAATCCCGTAAAATCACCAATCATAACATACGCTGGAGAATTCGCCCTGATAAAATCAAAAGCTCGCTTTGAAAACTGAATATTATTTTCGCACAAATCCGTTCGGTATGCCACGGCGGAAGCAGACGTTCCATCCTTTTTCACGCGTTCATTATATAGTTCGTTCAGGAGGAAACTGTAATACTGATAAATACAGCGATCAATGTGTGCCGCATAGCAAATATCGCGTTTCTTCTCTTTCCGCCCCTTTTTCTTGCTGTATTTCCACGTGTGTTTCTCATAGTGAATAAATGGATAAAAGCCATGCTTTGCAATCTTGTCCGAATCAGAAATGTACTCCCGTTGCTGACCAATATCCGTGCGCCAATCAAAGTGTGCATACATTTTCTTGCTGCGCTCAACTGTATCCGCAGAATTCAACCATTCTGTAGGTGTCATATAATCTCCCCATAATTTGCAATACCCACCGGCATGGGGGATAGCATCCCTAAACCGGTGGGTATACTTTTGTACTTGATGTCTCGCCCCACCATAAGGTGTGTGTCTCGATTCACCAGCTATCCAGGGTCTCGCAATTCTCAATCATGATATAATTGAGTGGGAGGCTTGTGTCATCATCATGATATTCTTCATAACTGTATCCGTCAAGCCGACGGAAGCTATGTCAATCATACTCCAGGAACTTCTTAAAGAAATCCTGCTGGAAAGCTTGACAACAATTCTCCTCCCCTGTACCTCTGTACAGGGCTCTTATATTATAGCACACATGTTCTCTTTTGACAATAGCACTCGTTCGCACGAAGTGCTATTGTCAAAAAGATTTACAAATCGTTAAAAATGTGGTTTTTATCATCGGTTTAGCAGTTTTCTTGGAACAGTAAACGGAACAATACAATGAAATAGTGAGGAACCGTATTTTTTGTTTCAAAATACCAAATCAGCTTGCTGGAATCTATGCATTCCTGCCTGTAAAATCAAATCCGTTATGAACACCCGCACCATAATGGGGCTGTGAAATAACCCCAAAAGGAAATCGCAGACTCTTTCCCAAAACGGAAAGGGTCTGCTTTTTCTTACCCATCAAAGCTGTGGATAACTCTTCCGCAAAAATGGGTACACCAGCGCAAAGGCGGGCCAGCGCCCCAACAAGCATGAAACAGACGGGTTGACAATCTGCATCGAGTTATGTATAATTTGAATTATACATAACTCAAATTATACATTCGGAGGTGCGGTATGCCCGCAAAAGCAAAAGTCACAAAAGAGATGATCGTTGATGCGGCCTTTGCGATTGCCCGCGAAGCGGGGGTGGAAAACATCAACGCAAGGACGGTATCGGAACGACTGCATTGCTCCACGCAGCCCGTCATGTATCATTTTGCGACGATGGAAGAACTGAAAAGAACAGTCTATGCGAAGGCAGACAGCTATCACTCAGACTATCTGATGAATCTAAAAAGTCCTCAGAAGGGCGTCATGCTTGGAATTGGGATGAACTATATCCGTTTTGCCATCGAAGAACCCCATTTGTTCCGATTCCTGTTTCAGTCGGATTATTTCAGCGGTGCAACCCTGCTGGAGCTGATTGATGCAGATGAATTGCTCCCAGTTCTTTCCATGATGCAGAAAGCCCTGGACATGAGTATGGAGCAAACCAAACAGGTTTTCCTGACGATTTTTCTGTTTGCTCACGGATACGCAAGTATCATTGCCAACAATTCCATGCAATACGATGAAGAACTCATACAATCCCATTTGGAGCGGGCATACAGAGGCGCAATATTAGCGGCACAGGCCGAGGAAACAACATGAAAAAGCTATATGAGAAAAACGAGCTGACCTTCGCAATGGAGGAGATTATGAAAAACACGAACCAAACGATTGTCAGCTGCGGGCAGGATCGGGACACCCTGAAGCAGCTGAAGCAGAACAATGCCCCCAAGATGACAGTAAACGATGCCGAATACACCATCATCAAGCTCCTGGGGAAAGGAAAAGGCGGCTACTCCTATCTGGTGACAGATGGAAGGGCGCAATATGTCCTCAAGCAGATCCACCACGAGCCTTGTGAATACTACACCTTCGGTGACAAGCTGCAATCCGAACTGCGTGATTATGAAACACTTCGGGATCTGGGCATCCCCATGCCCCGGCTCCTGGCGGTGGATACCCCGCAGGAGCGAATTTTGAAGGAATTTATTGCCGGGCCAACGGTGGCAGAGCTTCTCAAAGAGGGACGGATGGACCCTGACTGGCTTACGCAGGTGCAGGCCATGTGCAGCCTGCTATACCCAGCTGGACTGAACATCGACTACTATCCCACCAACTTCGTCCCGTGCGACGGAACGCTTTACTACATTGACTACGAGTGCAATGCCTATATGGAGGAGTGGGACTTTGCCCATTGGGGCGCACAGTATTGGAAGGGATAATCATCATAAGAGCCATTGCGCCTCCCTGCTTTCGGTCCCCGAAAGCGGGGGCTTCCGCGTTGTCCGCCTTCCCATTTCGCTTACCAATTCGTAAGTAAATCATTCCGGCATCGTTTTCATGTCACATATCGGTTCAGCCGTTTTCCTGCGGCTGAACATATTTTTAGTGTTTTGAGGCATATCCTTTCAGCGTGCTTACCTGCTTTCGTCAAAATGATTATATTAGACAGAAAATCATGTCACAAATTGTAAATAACATTGAATTTGTTCTTTCAGCCATGGCCAGTTGTTGACAAACGGCGGACGCTTCGCTATAATTCAAATATTGTTAAGCGGAATAGATCACGGTGAAGGTTGCCGGTTGGATGAGCTGCTTGACAGGCGGCGCTTTTTCTCCGAATAGCGCCGAGAGAATACAAGGAGGTACAAGAAAAATGAAAAAAATGGTAAGAATGTTGTCACTCCTCCTGGCTCTGGCCATGGTCCTTTCCATGGCTGCCTGCGGAAGCAGCTCCGCTCCCGCAGCCACCACTGCCGGAAGCACAGGAGACAGCACCACTGGGGCCGGCAATGGCTACGTTGTCATCGGCCAGACCTCTGAGGTTGCCAACCTGAACCCCACCCAGTATCCCCGGACCCCGGACAGCAACGTGCAGAATCTGATCTACAGCTTCCTGGTCAAGCCCGATGCTTCTTTGAACTACGAGCCCGATCTGGCTGAGAGCTGGGACATCTCCGATGACGGCACCGTCTACACCTTCCACCTGCGCAAGGATGTAAAGTGGCACGACGGCGAGCCCTTCACCGCCGATGATGTGGTCTTCACCCTGACCAGCCTGGCGAACCCCGACTACGTAGGCGGCAACGAAGGCCGGGTCATGGACATTGTAGGCGCTGCCGAGGTCCAGGCTGGCACCGCCACGGAAGTTTCCGGCCTGAAAAAGGTGGACGACTACACCGTGGAGATCACCCTGAAGGCCCCCAACGCTGCCTTCATGGCCAATATGTACACCGCCATTCTGCCGGAGCACATTCTGAGCTCCGAGAGCCCTGCCGACTGGGCCAACGATTCCTTCAACCGGGCCCCCATCGGCACCGGCAAGTACAAGTTTGTAGAGTGGAAGGCCGGTCAGTACATCCGGCTGGAACGCAATGAGGATTACTTCGGCGAGAAGCCCTCTATTCAGGAAGTGACCGTCCTCTTCGGCGATGAGACCACCCTGACTGCCGCCCTGCTGAACGGCGAGATCGACGTGATGTACAACGTGCCCACCGCCGAGGTGCAGAACGTAGAGGCCGCCCCCAACGTAAACATCTTCACCTACGCGCAGATGACCGTATCCTACATTGGCTTCAACCTGCTCAACGATGTGGTTTCCGATATCCGTGTCCGTCAGGCCCTGGCCCACGGCATCGACAAGCAGAAGATCGTGGACACCGTCTTCGGTGACGGCATGGCCTACCCCTGCGAGGACATCTTCCCCGCCATCCACTGGTCCCACACCGACAATGTAACCGTCTATGAGTACAACCCCGACCTGTCCAAGTCTCTGCTGGAGGAAGCCGGTTACACCATGGGCTCCGACGGCTACTTCCAGAAGGACGGCAAGCGGCTCCATGTGGTCTATGATATGTCCACCTCCTCCACCGGCGAAGCCGTTGCCACCATGCTGCAGCAGCAGTGGAAGGACATCGGCGTAGAGATGGAAGTCATCACTCAGGACTTCTCCACTCTGGCCTTCACCAAGCTGCTGCCCGACAGCGGCAACGCTGAAACCACCGGCGACTCCTACATGATGTACACCCTGGGCTTCGGTGTAGAAGTGGACCCCAACGAGTACAATGCCTACCTCTCCACCAGCACCGGTGCCGGTTCCTGGAACTTCGGCCACTACAGCAATCCCAAGATCGATGAGCTGTTTAACCAGTCCCTGCTGGCCACCGATCCTGAGGAGCGGGCAGACATCTACCACCAGATCGCCAAGGTCGAGTCCGATGATCTGTACTGGATCCCCATGTACGGCACCACCGGCGTGGCCGGTGTTGGCAGCCGGGTCCAGGACTTCACCTGCGACTTCCGGGGCATCACCTTCCAAATCGAAAAGTGGAACGTAACTGACTGATCAAAAGCACAGGGAGCCCGGCCCGGCGTTGGGCTCCCTGTGCTTTTTCAAAGGCCTTCCCTGAGAGCAGGACAAGCCGCCTGTTCCCAGGGAAAGACTTTGACGAAAGAGGTGGCTTCTATGGAAGATCCTGTAGAGCTTCTAAAGGAACTGATACGCATCAATACAACGAACCCGCCGGGAGCGGAGGCAGCCCTGCTGGACTGCCTGGAGAGGAAGCTGGCAAAGGCCCAGCTTCCCTTTGCCCGGCAGGAAACCGCCCCAGGCCGGGGCAACCTGGTTTCCCGGCTGAAGGCAGACGGAGAAATCACCCTGCCGCCTCTGGTGCTCCTGAGCCACACAGACGTGGTCGCGGCGGATCCCAGCCAATGGCTCCACCCGCCCTTTGATGCCTACGAGGACGAAAAGGGCTTCATCTATGGCCGGGGAGCCGTGGACACCAAGCAGCTGACTGCCATGGAGCTGTGCGCCTATGAGGCTCTGGCCAAAACGCCTGGCCGCTGCCGGGACGTATACTTCCTGGCAACCTGCGACGAGGAGAGCGGCAGCACCTACGGGCTTCAGGCCTTTTTGAAGGGCAGCGTCACCCTGGAGGGAGAAACTCTCCGGGGAGAGGACATTCTGCGTTCCAGCGATGTCATCAGCGAGGGCGGTGGCTTTCCCATTCTGGCGGGAGGAAAGCTCTTCTATCTCTGTGAATCCGGTCAGAAGGGCTGCGGCACGGTGCGCTTCACCGTAAAGGCCCGGAAGGCCAAGGGCCCCTTCTTCGGCAGCGGCGACGGTATGGCCCGGGCCATGGCTCTGGCAGAGGACATCGGCTCCACCGTATTGGAGGAGCGGACATTGGAAACCGTCAAGGCCTTTGAGGAAAGATTAGCGGGAGCGGCCCTTTCTCCCATGATGGAAAAGATCCTTCTTGCCATGAAGCACAACACCATGACCGTCACCATGGTCTCCGGCAAAAATGTCAATACCGTCCAGGTCACCTGCGATGTCCGGCTTCTGCCCGGCTATGGCCGGGACTACCTGGAAGGGGTCCTGGAAAAGCTGGCCCAAAAATGGGACTGCGACTACGAGATCCTCTCCCTCAGCCAGGGCTACGAGGCCAACCCGGAGAGCGTTCTGCTGGGCCAGCTGGAACGGGCCACCCAAGAGGCCTTGGGGGATCCCAAGGCCCAGATCCTTCCCTTCGTCTCCATGGGCTCCAGCGACGGCCGCTTCCTGACCGGTCTGGGTGCCCGGGTTTATGGCTACAGTCCCGTATATCTGTGGGACATGACCTTCGACACCGCCGTGACCATGGTCCACGGTGTCAACGAACGTATTCACAAGGATTCCGTCCGTCTGGGTACCGACGTACTGAGCCGGGCGGCCGTATATGCTGTCAAGGAGGAAATAAAAAAATGATTGACCGCAATGTTGTCGCAAAAGAGAAAATGGCCCGGGCCAAGGAGCTGATGAACCAGTACGGGATCGATATGTGGGTCATTTACGCCAGAGGCAAGCGGGATACCGCTCTGGAACTGATGTTCAACACCGATACCAAGAACGAGGTGCTCTTCGTTCTCACCGCCTCCGGCCAGCGGATCGCCCTGGCGCAGCCGGAGGACGCCGCCAAGTACCGGGAATCTCAGATGTATACCCAGGTGGTGGAAGCTCCTCAGGCAGAGCTTATGACGCAGTTCAAAGCCATTTTTGAGGAGATCCCCCCGAAGAAGCTGGCCCTGAATATTTCTACGGACGACGGACGCTGCGACGGCCTGAGCATGGGCCTGTTCAAAAAGCTGGAAAAGGCCATCGGTGCCGAAACCATGGCCCAGGTCTGGTGCAGCTCCTACGAAATGCTGGAGGAGCTGCGGGCGGTGAAGACCCCCATGGAGATCCAGATCATGAAGGAATGCAGCGTCATCACCACCGACATTTACGATGCCCTCTTCAAGCGCATCCATGTTGGCATGACCGAGGTGGGCGTTGCCAATATGATGCTGGAAGAGTGCGCCAAGCGGGGCGTCGGCACCGGCTACGCCGACCCGGAGGAGCCTCCCCTGGTGCTGATGCCCAAGGGCGGCATGTCCCACCGGGGCCCCAATGACATCAACAAAATTGAGGCCGGGGACGTGCTGGTCATCGATTTCTCCATCCGCTACTATGGCTACACCTCCGACATTGCCCGGACCTTGTACTTCCTGAAGCCCGGAGAGGCCCACGCCCCCCAGGAGATCCAGGATGTGGCCAACGCCGCCATTGAGGCAGTGGGCAACTGCATGGCCATGATCAAGCCCGGCGTCAAGGGCTGCGAGGTGGACCATGTGGGCCGCTCCACCATCCTCTCCCACGGCTATCCCGAATTCTTCCACTCCACCGGCCACCAGGTGGGCCTGGAGGTCCACGACGGCGGCACCCTGCTGGGCAAGCCCGGCAAGCGGGCCTCGGAGCAGCGCATCCGCAAAAATGAGATCTACGCCCTGGAGCCTACGGTGCTGCAGGACCGCAGCAAGGCCAGCGCCATCATTGAGGACAATGTGCTGATCACCGACAACGGCTGTGAGCTCATCAGCAAGCGGCAGACCGCCCTGATTGAGATCCCCTACCGCACGGCGGAGGAAAACTAACATGAAATTCACCGAGCAAGAAGCCCGGCAAAGCTTCTTGGAGCTGCTGCGGATCCCATCCGTTACCGCGACTGCCGGAGAAGAGCAGGCCTGCGCCTATCTGGAAGGCATTCTGGACCGGTTCGGCATTGCCCACCGCCGGATCTGTCGGGACCCCAAGCGGCCCAACCTGCTGGCTAAGCTCACAGCGGTCAACCCCACAGAGGATCCTATGATCCTGATCTCCCACATCGATGTGGTGTCGGGAGACCCGGAGAAATGGACCCACGGCCTGTTCTCCGCCGACTGCGAGGATGGCCGCATCTGGGCCCGGGGCACCCTGGATACCAAGCACCTGACCGTCATGGAGCTCTATGCCTTCCTTCACTTGGCAGGGCAGGAGGCAGAGCTAAACAGAGACGTATACTTTCTCGCCACCATTGACGAGGAGCAGGGCAGCGCCTACGGCATGGGTTATGTCCGCCAGGCAGAGCCGGAGCTCTTCCAAAGGGGCATGGTCATCAACGAGGGCGGCGGCTTTCCCCTGCGGATCAACGGCAAAAACTATATGATGCTCACCGTTGGTGAAAAAGCGGTGTGCAAGGTCCGCTTGACAGCCACAGGCACCGGCGGCCACGCCAGCGCTCCCGGCGCTGACCAGGCCATGCTGAAAATGGCCAAGGCCCTGAAAAACATCTTTTCCCGGGAGGAGGAGCTGCAGTGCGGCTCCCACCGGACCCAGGACACCCAGGCCGCCATTGTGGGCAGCCGGGAATGGGACAATCCCGTGGGGGCGGATATCTTCGGCTACGCGGGGCAGAACAGCATCTCCATGCGTTCCTTCCTGCTGGGAGAGCGGAGCAACGTGATCCCGGCCCAGGTGGAGGCCCTGCTGGAATTCAAGGTGCTGCCCTACAGCCCTCCGGTGGAAATCACCGCCTTCCTGGACCGGGTCCTGGAGGACTGCCAGGTCAGCTACGCGGTTGAGAGCTATGAAGACGGCTTTGAAAGCAGCTTCGACAACTCCCGCCTGCAAGAGCTGATCTGCCAGATCCAGCGCAGCTGTACCCGCTTCGGCTTTGACGGCGGCGTGCTGCCCATGCTGGCCCTGGGCCGGACAGACGGCCGGTTCTTCACCGGAGGCAGGGCCATGGTTTACGGGCTGTCCCCTCTGACTATGGGGGATTCCTTCGATGTGATCCTGCCGAAGGTCCACGGGAACGACGAAAGCATTCTGGAAGACTCCTTCCGGTTTGGCTGCCGGGTTCTGGACGAAATCATTTGCAACAATTGCGGCTGTCCCGGAGCCATTGCTTCCGTGGACAATGGGGAGGTTTTATCATGAACGATTACACAAAGAACATTCAATTTATGGACAATATGATCGCCAGGATGAAGGATCTGGGCATTGATCTGTATCTGATCATCACCGGCGAGGGCGCGGACCCCATCCCCGGCACCTGCTTCGGTGTAGACACCGTAGGCTCCAGCGCCTACGCCTTCACCTCCCGGGGAGACAAGCTGGCTATAGCCTCTGTCATTGATGCCCAGGACGTGGAAGAATCCGGCATGTTCGACAAGGTGATCCACTACCAGGAATTTTATCCGGACCTGGCAGCCCTGGTCCGGGAGCTGCCTCACAAGACCATTGCCTTCGACTACTCCGAAGAGGTGCCTCTGTGCGACGGTCTGACCATGGGCAAATACGAGACCTTCCTCCATGCCCTGGGAGAGACAGACTTTGTCTGTGTCAGCTCGGATACCTTTATTCCCGCCCTGCGGGAGCAGACCAAGTGAGGAACGCTCATGAATAAATATGTTCGGAAGCGTCTGCTGCAGGCGATCCCCGTGATTTTCGGCATCACCATTCTCACCTTCTTCATTATGAAGATGGCTCCCGGCGGCCCCCTGGGCGGTATGCTCAGCCCTCGGTCCAGTCCCGAGGCTCTGCTCCGGGCTCAGGAGAAGCTGGGGCTCAACAAGCCCATCATCGTGCAGTATTGGAACTGGCTCAAGGAGCTGGTCCATGGCAACTTCGGCTACAGCACCTACAATGGCCAGGCGGTTCTGGACATG
>OLGM01000436.1_pt1 | contig 27310 bp, 22 predicted proteins | sample 1606001 | NCBI WGS metagenome assembly OLGM01 (sample SAMN03283294) | human gut metagenome | biome: human-associated habitat; material: feces | host: Homo sapiens | place: Peru | collected 2012
TTACTTTAATAGAATTACTAGCGGTAATAGTAGTACTAGCAATCATTGCACTAATCTCAACACCAATAGTAATGAATACAATAAAGAATGCAAAGAAAGGAGCAGCAGAAAGAAGTGCTGATAATTATGTAAAAGCTGTAGAACAAAAGGTAGCAGAATCAAGAATTGATGGAACAAAAATAGCTAATGGAACATACAATATTCAACCAGATGGCAATTTATGTCCGGCATCAGGATGTGGAGAAAATGATAAAGATAAAATCACAATAGATATGAGTGGAAATAAACCAACATCAGGAACAGTAACAATATCTAATGGAGGAGTGTCTCAAAATGAAACAAAACTAGTAGTAGGAGATTATAATGTAAAATATAATCAAGAAAATAATAAATATGAAGCAACCGAAAAAGAAAATTCAAGTACGTTATGTAAAGCCGTAACAACGGCAACATTAGGGAATGTACCACAAGGACAATTTGCTTATGGAGATGAATATATTTGTGACGTTGGTGATGGTGAAGAAAAAACATTCTATGTATTGGAAACAAATGGGGATAATGTATCATTAATAATGAAAGCAAATGTAGGAGAAGATGGTAAAATGGTAACTACTGTAAGTTCAAATAGTGATCAAGCTGGTGCTTGGTCAGTTGATAATAAAAATCATATAGATGAAGATGAATCTGCCCAAGCGGTAACAGTTAAAAATAAATTGGCACATTCAACTGCATATTGGGATAAAATCACGGATAAAACAAAGATAACATTGCCTACTGCAGAACAAATTTTTAAAGCATCCGGAAAAACATTTAATGGTTCAGAAGATGACAATTTATCGACATGGCTATGTGATGAAATTTTTGGTACTGGTACTTCCAGTAGAAGAGTATTTGGATATTGGACATCAACTCCTGGTGATAATAATAAAGCGTTTTATGTTATTTCTAATGGTCTTCCTCAATGTAATTTAAGTTCTACTTCATCATTAACATATATTGAGGGAAGAGATTTGCAAATGTGGGGCGTTCGTCCTGTTATAACCATCTCAAAATCACAACTAGGTTAAAATAAAAAGTCATGAATGAAAAAATTCATGATTTTTCTTTATAAACAAAAATGTTTATTGTATAATTAATATAGATGGAGGATGGAATATGGATTTGATAATAGGTTCACATGTGTCTTATAAAAGTGGTAAACAATTATTAGGAAGTGTAGTAGAAGCTTTATCTTATGGGGCTAATACTTTTATGTTTTATACAGGAGCACCACAAAATACTAATCGTAGTACAATAGATGATAATTTAACTAAGGAAGCTTATCAATTAATGGAAGAAAATGGAATTAATCCTAAGAATGTGATTGTGCATGCTCCTTACATTATTAATCTAGCTAATGATGGAGCTAGTTATGATTTTGCTATTAAGTTTTTAAAAGAAGAAATAAAAAGAGTAGATAAGCTTGGAATGAAATATTTAGTTTTGCACCCTGGTAGTCATGTAGGACTTGGTATAGAAAAGGGTTTAGATAACATCATTAATGGTTTAAATTTTGTTTTAAGTGAAGATAACGATGTTATTATATGCTTAGAAACAATGGCTGGTAAGGGTAGTGAATTAGGTACTAGTTTTGAACAAATAAAGAAAATTATTGATGGTGTTAAATTAAATAATAAATTAATGGTTTGTCTAGACACGTGTCATATCAACGATGCAGGATATGATTTAAATAATTTTGATGAGGTCTTAGATGAGTTTGATAATGTCATTGGATTAGATAAACTTGCTTGTATTCATATCAATGATAGTAAAAATGAAAGAGGAGCGCACAAAGATAGACACGAAAATATTGGTGTAGGGACTATCGGTTTTGATAATTTAATAAATGTTATTTATAACAAAAGACTAGATGGTATTCCTAAAATACTAGAAACTCCTTACATAGGTGATACAGATGATTCTAAAGAAAGACTTTATCCACCTTATAAATTTGAAATAGAAATGATTAAAAACAAAAAATTTGATGCTGACTTTTTAAACAAAATAAGAAATTATTATAAATAGCTTTTATATTTGTTTTTAAATTCAATATATAGTTCTTCTATTTTTTGATAATTAGAAGGACTTATTTTTTTTAGTTCATTAAATATAGGCGTAGGATTTCCATATACTAACTCACGCCAATTTTTTTTAATATTCTCATATATAAAATCTGTTTCAGTATTATTTAAATTAATATTGTATTTAAGCCCAAAATCAATAATATCTTTCTTTTTAATCTTTTCAATATAATTAATAATAAATTTTTCAATCATGATTTCACCTCAATTAAAGATATGTTTTCACTACGTGAATAATGTTTAGTAAATGTAATAAACTAAAATAGGAGGAATAATATGTTTGAAATAAAAGATTTACCTTATAAATATGATGCTTTAGAACCTATCATCAGCACAACTACAGTAAACATTCATTATAATAAGCATGAAAAAGGTTATTTAGATAGATTAAATAAGTTTTTAAGTGAAGCAGGTTATAGTGGTTCTTATACAATTCCTGAAATTATTTTAAATATTGATAAGTTTCCTATTAATTATCGTGGTGATATTTTATATAACGCAGGTGGAGTTATAAATCATGACTTATATTGGCGTAGTACGGGTAAGCTTAGTTTACCTAGTGGTAGTTTACTTGATAAAATAGTAGAAACTTATGGTAGTTATGACAGTTTTAAGAAAAAATTTATTGAAGAAGCTAATAAAGTTGTTGGGTCAGGATATACTTTTTTGGTGATGGAACCTAACAAAAAAATAAATATTATAAATTTACCAAATCAAGAATCGCCACTCACCTATGGTTTTGAACCACTTTTAGCGCTTGACTTATGGGAACACGCTTATTATCTTGATTATCAAAATAGAAGAAACGAATACATTAATAATTTTTTTTCAATTGTAAACTTTGATGAAGCAAGTAAAAAATATGAAAGTTCCAGCACGAAAAATATCTAACAAAAAGTATGTAAGATGTAAAAGAAAAAGAGAAATCAAGGAACAGATTGAAAAAAGATACAAAGTTTTAAGCGTAATAATTATTTTAGTTATGATTATTTTAGGTGGTAAACTATTTTATATTCAAGTAGCTAAACATAGCTATTATGTTGAGAAAGTTACAAAATTAACTGAGAATATTAAAGAAGGTTCTAGTACTCCACGAGGGAGAATATATGATAGAAATGGAAAGTTAATAGTTGATAATGAAGCTATAAAAGTAATTACTTATAAAAGAACAAGTGGTACTAAAGTTAGTGATGAGATAAAGATGGCTTACGCTTTAGCGCAAATGATAGACATAGATATTTCTAAATTAAAAGAAACAGAGTTAAAGAATTTTTGGATTCTTAATAATGAGAATGAAGCTCAAAATAAAATTACAAAAGAAGAATGGCAAAGTCTAAAAGAAAGAAGAATTGCTAGTAGTGATATTAAGAATTATAAAATAGAAAGAGTTACAGAAGAGGAACTAAGTAAATATAATGAACTTGATAAAAAAGCCGCATATATATATTTCCTTATGAACCAAGGTTATGCTTATAATGAAAAAATTATAAAAAAATATGTAACTGATTTAGAATATGCTTTGGTGGCTTCAAATTTAGATAAATTATCAGGTTTTGATACAAAAGTAGATTGGGACCGTGTTTATAAATATGGTGGAGTCTTTAGGTCAATATTAGGAAATGTATCTACAAGTGAAAGTGGTATTCCTTATGAACTTAAAGACTATTATTTAAGTAAAGGTTATAGTTTAGATGATAGGGTTGGAACTAGTTATTTAGAGTATCAGTATGAAGATATTTTAAAGGGAAAAAAAGCTAAATATAAAGTTAGTAATACTGATAATAATGTCTTAATAGAAGAAGGTAGTAGGGGAAATGATATTATGCTTACTATTGATATAGAACTTCAAAAAGCAATTGAAGAAATATTAGAACGTGAAGTTGTAAAAGCTAAAAGTGATCCTAATACAAGATATTATAATAAATCATTTGTTATTGTTTCTAATCCAAATACTGGAGAAATATATGCGATGGCAGGGAAACAATTAGTAATGGAAAATGGTGAATATAAAGTATATGATTTTACCCCTGGTATTATTTCTTCTTCAGTAGTAGCAGGCTCTATTGTCAAAGGTGCTTCCCATATTGTTGGTTATAATACTGGAGCTTTAAAAATAGGTGAAGTTAGAAATGATAGTTGTATTAAAGTTGCTGGTACACCTAAAAAGTGTTCATTTAAATATTTAGGTAATCTTAATGACATAACAGCTTTAAAACAATCTTCCAATACTTATCAATTTCATACTGCTATAAAGGTTGGTCACGGGACATATGCCTACAACAAACCTTTAGTTTTAGATGAATCAGCATTTAATACATATCGTAAAACATTTGAAGAATTTGGATTAGGCGTTAAAACAGAAATAGATTTGCCTAATGAAAAATTAGGGGTTAAAGGAACTAGTACTTCATCGGGATTACTTTTGGATTTTGCGATAGGACAATATGATACTTATACGCCAATTCAATTAAATCAATATATGAATACGATTGCTAATGGGGGAAAAAGGTTAAAGCCATATCTACTTAAAGCGGTTTATGAACCAACCAGTGATGCTTTGACGAAAGTTGTTAGTGAAACGGAACCTAAAGTTTTAAATACAATTAATACTGATGATAAGTATTTAGAACGTGTTAAGTTGGGTTTTAAAGCGGTTATGGAGTACGGGGGAACAGGTAGTGGTTATATAAGCCATAGTTATAAACCAGCCGGTAAGACAGGTACTAGTCAAGCACTTATTGATACAGATGGTGATGGTAAAGTAGATACAGAAACTTTAAGTAATACTTTTTCTGCTTATGCTCCTTATGATAATCCTGTTGTAAATTTTACGGTAATTTCTCCAAATATGTTTTCTTCTGAGCATGGTTCTAATACGAGAAGTTATGTAAATATTAGAATTGCTAAAGAAGTTTCAAAAAAATTCTTTGAAATTTACCAATAATTTGTTATAATAGTAGCGTACTTATTAAAAAGGAGGGAAACTATGGCTAAAAAAGGAGAAGCAAGAGAAAGATTAACACTTGCATGTACTGTTTGTAAAGAAGAAAATTACCGTACTGAAAAAAACAAAAAAAATACAACTGATCGTTTAGAATTAAATAAATTCTGTCCTAAATGTAAAAAATCAACTACTCATAAAGAAAAGAAATAGGTGATTAAATGATTTTTTGGCTGAAATTGAAAGTATGGGAGAATCCATCTATTCAGAAAAAGCCAATAAAAATAAAAGAAAAAAGGTAATAAGATGATTAAACTTGCTAATAAGTTAGCAGGATTTAGTCGTTTTAGCCAAGGTGAGATAGAACTTATAAAATCTTGTGCTTCTACAGTGCAGTCTTCTAAGGTTGAAGAAAGTAAAGTAGAAAAAGTAAAAGATGGACATCAAAAAAGAATTAATTACAAAAGTCAAGCAAAGTAGGAGGTGTATATAATGGTAAATGCTAATGATATTAAAAATGGTATGACTATTATTTTTGAAGATGCATTATATATCGTATTAGAGTTTTCGCATGTAAAACCTGGTAAGGGTGCAGCTTTTGTTAAAGCTAAACTTAGAAATTTAAGAACTGGTTCAATTGTTGAAAAAACATTTAATTCAAGTATTAAATTAGAAAAAGCTATGATTACTAGACAAAATATGCAATATTTATATAATACTGGTGATGCTTATGCTTTCATGAATATGGAAACATATGAACAAATTGAATTAACAAAAGACCAAATTGGTGATGATGCTAAATTCTTAAAAGAAGGTATTAATGTTGATATTACTTTTTACGAAGGTGAAATGTTAGGTATTTCATTACCTGATAAAATTGAATATGTTATTACACATACAGAGCCAGCAGTAAAAGGTAATACTACTAATAATGCATTAAAAGATGCTGAATTAGAGAATGGATTAAAAGTTAGAGTTCCTTTATTTATTCAAGAAGGAGAAGCTATCTTAGTTACAACTAGTGATGGTAAATATGATTCTAGAGCATAATTTCAATTATGTTCTTTTTTTGACAAATTTCGACATAACTTTTTGTCATAATAGTAGGGTGCGTTAAGTACAATTATTATTATGAAAGGAAATGTTTATGAAAGAAATGATGAAATTTAATAATGAAGAAATGAGTGTAGTTATATATAAGAGTATGGAAATATATGACACTTTTAAAAAAACTATTATAAAAGTTAATAGTGAAAGGTTAAGTATTGAAGATAAAAAGTATTTATCACTGCTTTTAGGAATTTTAAATACTGATAATCAAGTAGGTAATGTTATGCGTTTATTAAAATATGATTATGGTGTTAGTGTACTTCCTAACCTTAAATCATATCCAGAATGTGAAAAAGTATATTTTGATAATTTTAGTGATTTATTTGAAAGAAATAATATAAATGAGAATACAGGTGTAGAAGATTTAATGTTATTTTTACTACAAAATAATTTCATTCAAAATTTACATTGCCTAACAGGCTCTTCGATGGCATGCATTAAATCTATTATCTATAAAATAAAAGAGAATAATAAAAATAGTGTAGAATCTTTACAACTTCGTAAAACTATGATATCATAATTCTCGTTTGATTTAGTTTTACTGAAAAATGATAAAAACTATTGACAAGTAGTAAAATAAAATGTATACTAGGTAAGTAGAAAAAGGAAAGCAGGTATTCACTGACCTCACCCGATAGCAATCAGTTATGGGTTTAATGCCAATATAAAAATTATATATAGGGATTAATAGGTGAATACTTTGTGTATTCACTTTTTTATGGAGGTGTTATTTATAGCTAGTAAAGACAGAGATTTGTTTATTAATGAACAAATAAGAGCAAAAGAAGTAATGGTTATTGGACCACATGGAGAACAGTTAGGTGTAAAACCAATTAAAGATGCATTAACACTTGCAAGTTATGCAGGATTTGATTTAGTTTTAATTAGTCCTAATGCTAATCCACAAGTTTGTAAGATTATGGACTACAATAAGTTCAAATATGAAAACAAGAAGAAACAAAAAGAAAATATGAAAAAGCAACGTGAATCTAATTTAGAAATGAAAGAATATCGTTTGTCTGTTACAATTGATGTTCATGACTTTAATACCCGTGTTAATAACGCTAGTAAATATCTAGAAAAAGGACATAAAATTAAAGTTAGTATTCGTTTTAAAGGAAGAGAAATGGCTCATCCAGAATTAGGTAAAGATGTGTTACTTCGTTTTGCAGAAGCTGTTAAAGCTATTGCGGTCATTGAACAACAACCAAAACTTGAAGGTCGTTTTATGACAATGATTTTGATGCCAAATAATAATAAGTAGGAGGAAATATTATGCCAAAGCAAAAAACACATAAGGGAACTGCTAAAGTAGTTACTAAAAGAAAAAATGACGTTAAAATAGGTCATCCAGGTACTAGACACAATACTGGAAAGAAAAATGCTGCTTCAAATAGAGTAGGTAGAAGTGCATCTTCTATGAGTAAAGCAGATATTAAAAGATTAAAAGATATTTTATAGGATTTAGGAGGAATTAAGTATGACAAGAGTTAAAGGTGGTACGATTCATCGTGCTCGTCGTAAAAAAGTATTAGATGAAGCTAAAGGATACTTTGGAAGTAAACATAGATTATATAAAACAGCTAAAGAACAAGTTATGCATTCAGGAAAATATGCATATAGAGATAGAAGACAAAATAAAAGAGATTTCAGAAAATTATGGATTACAAGAATTAATGCAGCATGTCGTATGAACAACATTAGTTATTCTAAATTTATGAATGGACTTAAGAAAGCTGAAGTAGTTATCAATAGAAAGATGTTATCAGAAATTGCTATTGATAATCCACAAGCATTCAGTGATTTAGTTGCTATTGCAAATGATGCATTAAATGGTAAAAAAATAGTTGAAAAAGCTGTTAAAGTAGAAGCTAAAGAAACTAAGGCTCCTGCTAAAAAAGCTCCAGCAAAAAAAGAAACTGCTAAAAAAGAAGTTAAAGAAGATATCTCTAAATTAACAGTTGCTGAATTAAAATCTATGGCTAAAGAAAAAGGTGTAGAAGGATATTCTACAATGAAAAAAGCTGAATTATTAGACGCTTTAAAATAATCATTTTATGATTATTTTTTTTGTGTTATAATGAATATGGTGATAATATGAAGAAAGTATTAACAATAGATGGTAATGAAGCTTGTGCAAGAGCTTCTTATATATTTACTGAAGTTTGTGGTATATATCCAATTACTCCTTCTAGCCCTATGGCAGAACATATTGATGAATGGAGTAATAATGGTCTTAAAAATATTTTTGGAGACAAAGTAAAAGTAATTGAAATGCAGAGTGAAGCAGGAGCGGCAGGACTTGTTCACGGTTCTTTAAAAGCAGGATGTTTAACTAGCACTTATACTGCTAGTCAGGGATTACTTTTAATGATACCAAATATGTATAAAATAGCTGGTGAAATGTTACCTTGTGTTATTCATGTTGCGGCACGTTCCCTAGCAACACATGCTTTAAGTATATTTGGTGATCACCAAGACATATATGCAACAAGGCAAACAGGATTTGCTATGTTAGCATCATCATCTGTTCAAGATGCTTTTTACATGTCTTTAATCTCGCATCTTTCAACGATAGAAAGCAGTATTCCTTTTTTACATTTCTTTGATGGTTTTAGGACTAGTCATGAAATTCAAAAGATAGAAGTGTTAGAAAGTGAAGATATTAAAAATTTAGTAAATTACGAAAAAATAACAGAGTTTAGAAATAGAAGTCTTAATAATAATCTGGGTTTTACTTCAGGTACAGCTGAGAATGATGATATTTATTTCCAAGCAACAGAAGTTAGAAATAAGTTTTATAATAAAGTTCCAGATATTGTAAATGATTATATGAATAAAATAAATAACCTAGCAGGAACTAATTATAAGCCATTTAATTATTATGGTTCATCTAAACCTAAAAAAGTTATTGTCGCAATGGGATCTGTTTGTGAAACAATTAAAGAAACGATAGATGTTTTAATGCAAAATAAGTACGAGGTAGGGCTTATCGAAGTCCATCTATATCGTCCATTTAGCGTTGATTATTTAAAAAGCGTTTTACCAAATACGGTTCAAAGTATTGCCGTTTTGGATCGTACTAAAGAACCTGGTAGTGTAGGTGAACCATTATATTTAGATGTGGTTTCTGCTTTAAAAGATAAGAATATTATGATAGTTGGTGGTAGATATGGTTTATCAAGTAAAAACACCACTCCAGCACAAATAAAAGCAGTATATGAAATGTTAGATAATCCTGCTAATAATTTCACTATTGGTATTAACGATGATGTAACAAATACTAGTTTAAAGGAAGAAACTAATTTTAAAACTAATGATTCAAGGGAATTTATTATTTATGGTTATGGTAGTGATGGCATGGTTAGTGCTTCTAAATCAATTATGAAATTAGTTGGTGATAATACAAATAATTATGTTCAAGGATACTTTCAGTATGATTCTAAAAAATCTGGTGGTGTTACTAAATCACATTTAAGATTTTCTAAAAATAAAATAAGATCAACGTATTATGTTGATAATCCTGAATTAGTAGTAGTCACAAAAGATTCCTACTTAGATACATTTGATTGTTACTCTAATTTAAAACCTGGGGGAATATTTATTCTTAATACTATTAAGAGTGAAGATGAATTAAATAAGTGTTTACCTAAAAAATTAAAAGAATATATGTTAAAAAATGATATTACAATTTACATTATTAATGCTTATGAATTAGCTGTTAAAGTAGGACTTAAAAATAAGATAAGTACTATTTTAGAGAGTATTATTATGTATGTAACAGAGCTACTTGATTATGAATTTGCTAAAAATAAGATGAAAGAATATGCTTACAATAAGTTCTTTAAAAAGGGAGATAAAGTAGTAGAGTCTAATTATGAAGCAATTGATAATGCTATTACATATTTACATAAATTAAATCTTACTTTAGATGATGGGGTAGAATTAGATTATAAAATCGATACGGTTTATGATGCTATGAAACATCGCTTAGGAGATAGTGTTCCGGTATCTGCTTTCTTAGAATATCCAGATGGAAGATTTGTAGGTGGCACTAGTAAATTAGATAAAGCTTCTACTTCGGAAATAGTTCCTAAATGGATTAATACTAATTGTATAGAATGTGGAAAGTGTTCTATCGTATGTCCTCATGGTGTTATTAGAACATTTATGTTAAATGAAGAAGAATATAATAGTGCTCCTGATTATATTAAAGAAAGATGTAAAGAAGCGATAGGTAAATTTGATAGTAAACATTACTTTATTGTTGCTATATCAATTAAAGATTGTACAGGCTGTGGTTTATGTATAAAATCTTGCCCTGGTAAATCAAATGTTAAAGCACTTATTAGTAGTGCTTTAGAAACAGAATTAAAAAATAAAGAACAAGAAATATTTGATTACTTAAGTAGTAATATAAGTGATAAAGATATTTTGCCTAACACTATTAAAGGTACACAATTAAAAAGCCCTAAGTTTGCATTTAGTGGGGCTTGTGCAGGTTGTGGAGAACCCGCTTATATAAAACTATTAACACAGATGTTTGGTGATTCTTTAATTATTGCTAATGCGACAGGTTGTTCATCTATATATGGTGGTAGTGCTTCTTCGTTACCATATACAATTCCTTGGGCTAATTCTTTATTTGAGGATAATGCCGAGTTTGGATTTGGTATTTTAAATGCCACAAAGTTTATTAAAGCAAGAATTGAAAGAATAATGGAAGATAATTTAGATAATGTTAATAAAGAATTATTTTTAGAATACTTAAATAATAAAAATAGTATTGATATAACAAGAAAAGTATTTAATAACATAGATTATGATAATTGCCCTAAAGAATTAAGTAAACTAAAAAACTATATTCCAAATAAATCTGTTTGGGCTATAGGTGGAGATGGTTGGGCTTACGATATTGGATATGGTGGTATAGATCATGTCTTAGCGAGTGGCGAAAATATCAATATCTTAGTTTTAGATACGCAAATATATTCTAATACAGGAGGGCAATCATCTAAAGCTAGTCCTAAAGGAGCTATTGCTTCGTTTGCATCCAAAGGTAAATTAAATAATAAAAAAGATTTAGCACGTATAGCGCTTTCTTATCCTAATGTATATGTAGCAACTGTATCAATGGGTCATAATCAGATGCAAGTTATTAAAGTATTAAAAGAGGCTGCCGAATATGATGGGCCATCAATAGTTATAGCATACTGTCCATGTATATCACATGGTATAGAAGGTGGAATGACTAATAGTTTAGATATGTCCAAATTAGCAACCGACTGTGGTTATGCTCCAACATTCCATTATAATCCTGAAACAGAAGTATTTACTTTAGATAGTAAAAATTGTGATTTTGATTTATATGAAGAATTCTTAAATAAGCAAACTAGATATTCAATGCTTAAAAAGATTAATCCAGAACATGCTTCAGAACTTTTAAGAAATAATAAAGAAAATGCAATTAAAAGATATGAATATTATAAATCATTAGTAACAGAAAAAGGCAAGTAAAATTGTCTTTTTAAATACAAAAATAGAACGGTCCCCCTGAGAACCGTTCCAATAAAAGAATAAAAAGGGGTTGGCTAGTGTGATACTAGCGCCAATTCGCCTGATTTCTCGAATTGGTACTGTATATACTAATCGAAAAAGGGTTATTTGTCAAGTCTTTTACTAAAAAAAGGTAAAAAAGTTATTCTTGACACGAACAAATGTATAATATATAATTAAATTATGGTGATAGTATGGAACTAAGTGAAATAAAAAGTGTAGGTCCTAAGACGATAAGTATATTAAATAAAATGGGGATATATGATGATAATGATTTAAGAGAATATTATCCTTATCGTTATGACATTATTAAAAGAACTGATCTTTATAGTGAGAAAGTTATTATAGATGGAGTTGTGGAAACTATTCCACAAGTATCTTTTTTTGGCAAAAGAAAAAATAGATTGTCATTTAATTTTAATACTGGAAATAAATTATGTAAGGTTGTTATTTTTAATCGTTTATTTTTAAAAAGTAAGTTAGTACCTAATACTAAAATTATTGTCATTGGAAAATATGAAGATAAGAATAATACCTTAGTCGCATCAGATATTAGATTTGGTGTTTTAGATGATGTTTCTCACTTTGAACCTATTTATCACACTGTAAATGGTATTAGTAGTAAACAATTAAATCAAATTATTTTATCTTGTTTAGATAATGATTTTAGTGTAAAAGAATATGTTCCTGATTATCTAGTAGATAAATATCACTTAAATAATAAAAAAGATAGTATCAAAAGTATTCATAATCCAAATAGTAGTGTTAGTCTGAAATCATCTATTAACTATCTTAAGTATGAAGAATTATTCTTATATATGTTAAAGATGAATATATTAAAAGCTAATAAAAATAAAGAACTAGGATTAGAAAGATGTGTTGATTATAAAAAAATAGAAGAGGTAATAAATAATCTACCTTTTACTTTAACACCTGACCAATTAAAGAGTGTTAAGGATATATATGATGATTTAATAAGTAATAAAAGAATGAATAGATTATTACAGGGTGATGTTGGTAGTGGTAAAACTATAGTAGCATTCCTTAGTATTATTATTAATTATTTTAGTGGTTATCAAAGTGCTTTAATGGCTCCTACAGAGATACTTGCAAATCAGCACTTTCAAAATTTTATGAATTTATTTTCTAATTACGGTATTAATTTAGAACTATTAACAGGTAAAACAAAGAATAAAAAAGATATATATAAAAGACTTAAAAATGGTGAAATAGATGTTTTAATAGGTACACATGCTTTGATTAGTACTGATGTAGAATATAATAATTTAGGTTTAGTTATTACTGATGAACAACATCGTTTTGGGGTTAATCAAAGATCTAATTTAAGAAATAAGGGTAAGAAAGCTGATGTTTTATATATGAGTGCAACCCCAATACCAAGAACTTATGCTTTAACAATCTATGGTGATATGGATATATCTAATATTAAAACGATGCCAAGTGGTAGAAAAGAAGTTATTACAGAAATAAAAAGTGAAAAAGAAATAAGAGATGTTTTGATGCTTATGTATCAAGAGTTAAAGAAAAATCATCAATGTTATGTAATAGCGCCGTTAATTGAAGATAGTGATAAGATAGATTTAACTAATGTTGAAAAGCTTGAAAGTGAAATGAATAAAGCATTTGGTAAATTGTATAAAATAGGTGTTCTACACGGTAAGATGAAACAAGAAGAAAAAGATTTAATTATGCAAAAGATGAAAGACAATGAGATTCAAATTCTTATTAGTACAACAGTAATAGAAGTAGGAATAGATGTTCCTAATTCAACGGTAATGGTTATTTTTGATGCTTTTCGTTTTGGCCTTTCTCAGTTACATCAATTACGTGGTAGAGTAGGAAGAAATAGTTTACAATCTTATTGTGTTTTGATTAGTAATGTGGAAAAAGAAAGATTAAAAATTTTAACTACTACTAATGATGGTTTTAAAATAAGTGAGGAAGATTTTAAATTACGTGGTAGTGGTGATTTATTTGGTATCAAGCAGAGTGGTGATATGTCATTTAAAATTGCCAATATCAAGAATGATTATAAGATGTTATTAATGGCCAAAGATGATAGTATGGAGTATTTAGAATCAAAAAAATATTTAGATAATAAAAATATTTTAGATATTGTTAATAAAATTTCTAATTTGGATTAAGCTATTGACTTTTTTAAAAGTTACATATATAATTTAAATAGCGTAAGAATAGTACTTACGCTATGAATACTTTTATATTACGTAACATAGAAGTATTCAGCAAACCCCCTGAAATCCTAGTCGAGAGACTAGGATATTTTTTTGTAAATTCTTATTAAATTAAAATAATATAAAATATTATTTTTAGAATAACTTATTGGAGAAAAGTACCGAATGTTGTAAAAAATTTCAGTGAAATTTTAATTTTAACAATGATACGGATAAAATATAAATTATCATTATGATTGTAAAATATAACAATATTCCACGAACGGTATAAAATACATTGGCATAATATTCCAAAAACGGCATAATCTATATGCAGATGTGATTATTAATCAAATTAAAGAAGCAGGTAAAAAACGAAAACTATTTTAGGGTGTCACTAATTTCAATTTGCTTGCATTCCAAACTTTATAACCTGTTATGTAATTATCTTCAATAGTTATATTTGCAAAACGATTAAGCTTATAAGGATTAAAACTTATTTGTGAACTTTGATAAGTAATATTATTGTAGGCACTATCAATAACTGTATTGTTTTTATATCACATTCAATGATGTTACTATATGAATAAATATTTATTATCTGTATATAATATAAGTGTATATAAAAATGTATTTCTTTAGCACTTACTACTTGACAGTGCTAAAGAAAAGTGGTATTATTATATACGTAAGGTGAGGATACCTTACAGGTATTAAAATTATATATATGTGCTACCTATATGGTGTCAACACATAAAGAAAGGAAGTAGATTTGTATGATGTTAGTACCAAGAAATAATTTTGATTTGTTCGATGATATGTTTGGAGATCCATTTTTCACAAAACATGAAAATAAGATTATGAAGACGGATATTAAAGAGAGAAAACATAGTTATGTTATTGATGTTGATTTACCAGGGTTTGATAAAAAAGACATTAAGATAGATGTAACTGATGGATATTTGACTATTAATGCCAAAGTAAGCTCTGAAGACAAAGAAGATAAACATGAAAAATATGTTAGAAGAGAAAGATATTTTGGAGAATGTTCACGTAGTTTCTATGTTGGAGAAAATGTTGAATCTGAAAATATTAAAGCTTCATTTAAAAATGGTATCTTAAGTTTGGAAATTCCAAAAGTTGAAGAACAAGAAAAATTACCTGAAAAGAAGTACATTGAAATTAGTGACTAAGCAGTTAGTTTTAATAGAACAAGTTTAATGCTTGTTCTTTTTTTGACATATTTAAAATAATGATATATAATAGCCCTTAATTAAAGGGGTTATATTATGGAAATGAAAAATAAAGAGGAATTTAAAAGATATCTTAGTAGTTTAAAAGAATTGGGATTTGGATCAAGTGGTGTGACATATTATGATACTAAAAGATCAAAGGTTATTAAAGTATCACATGATTATCTGAATGAAGGTATTAGTTATTATTCTGAAGATATTTTAGCTTTCAAAGATTGCCAAAATAATACATATATATTTGCTGATGATAGTATAGTTATAGATGATAAAATCGTTGCTTATACCATGCCTTTTGCGCCGGGAAAACCATTATATATGACAGATCCACTTAGAATAAAATATGATAATTTTATGAATGCCGTTATTAATTCTATGACTGATGTTGAAAAAATTAGTAATTATGGAGTAGAAAGTTTTGATGTTATTTATAATATGATGTATAGTTCAAAAAAATTGAGTATTATAGATCAAGATGAATATTCACTTTCTAAAAAGAAAACGGAAGATAGTGATTTATTAAAATATAATTTTTATCAATTTAATACTAGTGTTATGCTATTTCTAATTGATTCATACTTTGATAACTTTGTAAGTGATAATAAAGTTTTACATGAAATGTATAATTCTAAAGATGTAAATATAAAAGAATTTCTAATTTTGCTTAAGAAAAGTTTAAGTGAGTATGCTTCTAAGGAAATTGTAACTTTAAATGATGCAAAAGGTGCTTTAGATAAAAGAAGAATTGAAAAGAAATATATTAGGGATATAAGATGTATTTAAAATTAATATCAATAAAAAGGGGAAAAGTTATATGAAAGCAGAGGATAAACTAGATTTTATAAAAGATTATTATGCTGGTAACTTACATTTTCTATCTTTTATAATGGGATTTACTTATGATGCTTTAGAAAAGGATGATCCTATTTTAGATAAAAAATTTAACAATGCGGCTAGAGTAGGATGCCTTACAGGAATGCTTTTAGCAATTAAAGAAGATTTAGTAGAAAAGAAAGAAAATTTAACTTATGATTCTAAAATATTTTTGGAAGATTTAGAAGTGGCAGTTAATATAATCGCTACAAAAACTGATAAAGGATATGAAATTGGTGGGTATGTTTTTAAAGATGCTCCGACATTGTTTGCAGAAATAAGAAATAAACTTGCCCATGGTAATTTTAAGTTAGATCTTAATCATTCTAGAATTATTTTAAATAAAGATGGTCAAGATATAAAAATTAATATTAAAAAATTATGTGCTTTCGTTTTAGCTGCAACAGTAAAACATGCCAAAAGATCAGACAAAGACGAATATAATAGAAATTTTATCTTAACAAAAAAAGCTTTAGCTAAACGTACAAAGCCTATAACAGATAAAGAAGAGTTAAAAAGATTTTTGAAAACGTATTATCAGATAAGTTTCAAAGTAAAAAGAAAAGATGGTAATCCAGTTGAACATTATATAACAGAAGCATTTGAGTCCTTAACAGCTTTATATAAAGAAACTTTAGATAATAGTCTTTTATTTGAGTTTAAAAAAAGTATTAGCGAAAAATATGATTTTACTTGGGAAATTATTAAACCAAATAATAAAAATTTAGATGATCTTGCTGAAACATTACTTACAATATTACCTGATAATCTTCCATATGAAAATCAAATAGTCGCAATAACTTATGAGATGGTAAGTTATTTAAATCCTATTTATGAAACATATAATCCTATTTTAGCTGGTGCTCATTGTTTAATGCTTTTAGATGTTATTTATGAACATACATCTTCTAATAAGACGTTTATTGTTGATGAAGTGGTAAAAAAATATGGAGAAACTTATTTCAATTACAATGAGATAGCAGTCGCAACTATGAATGTATTTAATGCATTATTCTCCTATTCTATGGATGATTTATATAAAAATAATAATGAATATACTAACAACGAAAATGATGGACTTGATTATTCCAAACTAGATTTATCTGATATCACACCAATAAAATATACTATAAATAATCCTTTAAAAAATGAATTATTAATACAAAGAAACGCCAAAGAATCAAAATTAGCAGATACTTTAGGAAATTTAGAACAAGCTAATAACAATTTGAAGAAAGTTAAAGAAAAGGGTAATGCTAAAGCTGAGATTGCTATTAATAATTCAATAAGTAGATTTAGCGGTATTAAAGATTTATTAAAGCAAGAAATAAAAGTAATTAATGATAGAATAAAAGAAATGGATGTATATGAAATAAGAAATGAAAAACATCTAAAAAATAAAGCTATTATTGAAGGTATTAGAAATGCAATAGCTCATGGTAATTATATTGTAAAGAGAAATAAGAGTATCGAAGAGACACGAATAGTATTTGCGGATATATATAATGGGGAAATAACTTTTTTATGTGATATGCCATTAAGAATGTTAGTTTTAATGGAATTAAAAAATTATTCTGTTATAGATGACTATATTGATGAAAAAAATAAAACAAAAAGTTTATAAGGAGGCATTATGAATAAATCAGATTTTTTGTATAACTATTATAATGGTGTCTTTGCTTGTACTTCTTTAATTTTGGGATTTTTGTATCAAGATCACGCATCTTCTATTTATGAGATAAATAAAGAGGTAGTTAATGCTGGTAAAATAGCTTATATAAGTAATATTTTACTTGGTATAAAAGAAGATTTGATTGAAAATAAAGGCGAGACAATTTATACTGCTCGTAAATTTTTAAGTGAATTAGAAGAAACTGTTGGTATAATTGCAAATAAAACTGAAGAAGGCTATGTTATTGATGGTTATATATTCAAAGATGCTCCTACCTTAGTTGCTACTTTAAGAAATAAAATAGCGCATGGATTTTATTATTTAGATTTAAGTCACTCAAGAATAATTTTAGATTGTGATGGTACTGAAATAAAAATAAATATTGATAAGTTGTGTAGCTTTATTGTAAATGCTGGTACACATTATTTGAGGAAAGTAGATGGAGATACATATACTAAAAATATTTTTATATATAAAAATACTAAAAAAAGAGAAGTAAAAACTGTTAATGATATAAAAGAAGTTGTTAAAAGAACGAAAAAAATGGAGTTTACTCTAAAAACAAAAGATGGAACAAAAATAGATAGAAATATAATAGATTATTGTGAAAAGATTATTGGTTGTTTTCAGTACGATATAGATTATAAAATTTTAGATAAATTTAAAGATGCTTTAAAACCAAAATATGATTTTAGCTGGAGAATAGTACCAAAAGGCAATAATATTGATTTTGATAAATTATCTACAAGTATTGCTAATATTTTACCGTATGGATTAAAACATAGACAGATGTTATTTCATATTTGTCAAGAGGTTGCTCGCTTTATAGATGATGATTTTGAAAAAGATGTTGCTATTTTGTCTAATGTTTACAATATAGAGCTAATTAATACTGCTTATAAAAATTCTACACTTAATAAAAATGCTATTCTTGAAATTGTTAGTAAAGAATGTAATGATTTATACTTTAATTATAACGAGGTGGCAGCTACTTTAATAGCGCTATTTAATGTTTTATTTTTATACCCTATGGAAGATTTATATGATGGTTTAAATGAGCAAATAAATATTGATTTTACGGGGTTAGATTATTCAATTTTAGATTTATCTTTACTTAACATTGTTTATAATGAAGATATAGGAAGAGAAGAGAAAATAGTTAACGATATTAAAGAACAATATAAAAATGAAATAGCAAAAATAAGAAATAAAATTAATCAATATAAAGAACAGTTAGAAAAGGCTAAAGAAAAAAATAATCCTAAAGGTATAACGTTTTTAATATCGGCAATAAATCAAAAGGAATCAGAGTTAGAAAATAATTATGAAAATATTGATCTTGTTGAGCAGCGTAAAGGGTTTATAACAAATAAAAATATTATAAGAAGGATAAGAAATTCTATTTCACATGGTAATTACGATGTTAAATTAAACAATACGATTGAAGAAAGTTTAATAATTTTTAAAGATATTCATGATGACAAGACAAGTTTTGAAGCTTCAATTAATTTGCAAGATTTTCTAAAATTAATAGATAGAAATGCAGAATTAATAAATCCTTTTATTAGATATCAAAAAAAAGAATTAAAAGAAGAACAGAAAGAGAAAAAATTACAAAAAAAGTAATCAATGATTACTTTTTTTTGATAGCCTTTTACTATCTTCATCTATTTCTATAAAATCTTCATTCTTATAAAATAACTTATTGGTTAAACTTTCAAAAAATAATTTATTTGTTTTATATCTTCGACGATATACATTTTTTTCTTCCTCTGTATCAAATAAAATACTTAAAAATATTTCAAGTCTATCTTCTTCTTTCATTTTTTCACTTAAACGCAATGCTTGGATTTTAGCCTCATTTGATGCATTTGCATTAACAAGGTCATGAGCTTTTTGAATTAGTTTTGTAAATAATTTTATGTTGAGTATTAATTCATCAAATTCTATTTCACCATTTGGCATTCTAAATTCTATTGTTTTTTTATAATAGTTATCAAGATTTTGAAGATTAAGCCCTTTATATCTTGTTTCATTAATTTGTTCTAAAACTTTAATCATTTCTTCTTTTGTTAAGTTTTCATTTAAACTTCCTTTTTTACTTGCTTTTAAATAAGCATTTTTTATTTTTTTAGCATATACAATGCCTGACTTTCTTGTTTTAGAATGTTCTTTATTACAAATTAAATAAATTATGTTTTCACAATTGTTATAAAGATATAGCAACATATACATTTCCCTAGTAGATTCTAAATAATCAGCTCCTATGTGAATATGACCACCACATGAGCTATCTGTATAAAATTTACAATCTTTTAAAATTTCACATACTGATTTTAATTTTGTCATGTCTTTTTTAGTATAATGTAAAATTGGTGAAACTATTTCAAAACCGCTTTTAACACTACAGTCTGATTTAATTTCAAAATCTTTAAATACAGTTTTAACTTTTTTATAATTGTTAATGTTTTTGTTACAACATTCTAATTCAACACCAATTGTAATAGCATCATCAATGTTATATTCAGCTATTTCTTCACTATTTATCTCAGTTTTAAAATTATTGTAACATTCATCAACATTAGACATATGAAATTTCTGGACATTTTTATCTTTTAATAAATTAATTAATTCTAATTTTAATTTTGAATCTGTCACTAAATTAATTAAATTGTTTTGAAAAATAGGAATATTTATTCTTAAAAACTGTTTTTTTATAAATTCAGAATCTTCAGTAGCAGCAACTAAAACAGAACGATAAATACTATATTCTTTCTTTAAAGAATATTGCTTTTTTAGATTTTTATCTTTAAAACTTTTAATTACTTCAACTTGTGAATATATAGACAAAGATGGCATGAATAATTCCTTATTTTTATCATCTTTTAAAGATTTAATAAAATCTAAAAAATGAAATTCACTATCTCCTTGTTTTATCATACGATTGATTAGCTTCATTTTTAAAATATCACTTGTGATTAAATCTATGATAGATGTAATATAAAAATTTTTACCATTAGCTATTAGTTTCATAGCGACTTCATATTTTAATTTTTCATTTTTTAATAATCGTGTTAAACGTAAAATTAGAAATTCCTCTAAATTTTTATAATTGTTTATGATATAATCAAATATAAATTCATCATTTTTAGTAGATAAATAATCAATTCTTTTAGATTCTTGTAAATTATAGAAATACTGTTCTTTTTCTTCCTCTGTTAAATAAGTAAAAAGATAAGAAAATTCTTGTTTGCCACTAGCAATTATTTTAGAAATTATATCTTTTCTTGTGTGGCAATCTGATAAATCTATACCATCACAAATGGCCATAGTTTCTAAATTCATTTTTAAATCACCCCAAATTGCTTGCTATTATAACGCAAAATACTAGCAAAATCAATTAGTTTTATAAAAAATATTTCTATTTATTTTGATATGGTTTATAATGATAGTGGTGATAGTATGAAAAAAAGGAAAAAAATAATTTTTATAGTTACAGCTTTGGTATTAATAGTACTAGCTAGTTTATTAATACTTACTTATTTTTGTATTTCATTTAAACTAATAGGGCCTAGTTCTTTAACCCTAGAAGTTAATAGTGAATATGAAGATGCAGGAGCAGAAGCAAAAGCTTTGGGAATAAATTTAAATAAAAAGATTAAAACTAATAATGATGTTGATACTAGTAAATTAGGAGAATATAAAATATCATATAAGTTGTTTAATAGAAAAACAGAAAGAACAGTAAAGATTGTTGATACTGAAAAGCCAATCATAAAGCTAAAAGGTAAAGAAACAGTAAGCTTATATCAAGGAGAAAAGTATAGTGAAGCAGGGTATGAAGCAAGTGATAACTATGATGGTGATTTAACTGATAAAGTTGAAATTGAAAATAAAGTTGATACAGATAAAGTTGGTAGTTATGAAATAATATATAAAGTAAAAGATAGTAGTAATAATGAAGTTAGTGTTAAAAGAAGTGTAGAAGTAAAAGAAAAGAAGGTTGTAAAAAGTGAAGAGCCTACTTATATCAAAGGTATTTTAATTGTTAATAAGAAATATTCTCTTCCAAGTAATTATGGTGGGGTTGATAAAACAGCAAGTAATGCTTTGTCTAATTTACAAACAGCAGCTAATAAATCGGGCTTTTCTTTACCACTTATTTCAGGATATCGTTCTTATTCCACACAAAATACTATTTATAACAATTATATAAAAAGATGGGGACAAGAATATACAGATACTGTTTCTGCTCGTCCTGGACACTCTGAACATCAAACTGGACTTGCTTTTGATGTTGGACAATTGAGTAATAATTATGGCGAAACAAAAGAAGGAAAATGGTTAAAAGAAAACTGCTATAAATATGGTTTTATTTTAAGATATTTAAAAGGTAAAGAAAATATTACAGGTTATGCTTATGAACCTTGGCATATTCGTTATGTTGGAGTAGATGTTGCAACTGAAATTATGCAAAAGAATTTAACTTTAGAAGAATATTTAGGAATAGCATAAATAAAAAAGACCACATTATTAATGGTGGTTTTTTTATGAAAAAATATTTTATATTAATAGTAATGATTGTTTTGTTAATTATATCTAGCAATAAACAAAATCAAACACAAATGGTATTTGAGTATAATGATGAAGATATGTTAACTGCTAATATTGTCATACCTAATTTAAATACTAAAAACTTTAGTAATTATTTTGATGACTATACTGAAATTTTGGGAATATATCCGAAAATAAATATGCTTTATAAAAATAAAATTGGAAAGCTTTTTTATAGTTTTAATCAAAGTACAGTAAAAGAAAATTTATTATCTTTTACTAAATATTATAAAAATATTTTAAAAAAGAATAATTATAATAATGATTTAATACTTACTGATTATAACGGTGTTAGTATTGAAAAAGTTAAAGTTTTTTTAACTTATGATAAACTTAATGAATTATTAAAAAAATGTAAAGATTGTTCCTATGAAAAAATCCCCGATTAGGAGATTAATTTTCTTTAAATATAGGTTCACATGTTAAGTTGATTAATAAACTTCTTAAAGCTTCTAAATCAGCTTTTTCTACAATATAAGTAGCATGAGCATCACAAGAATTTAATTTTTTTAAATTACTTAGAGCTTTTTTTACCATTGAATTAGTTGCTGAACAAATACTTAAACTTATTAAAACATCGTTTAAATTAAGTAATTCATTATCATATAAAGATTGTTTTTTAAGTTTTAAAATCGGATTTAAAATATTTGGTGATAGTAAATCTATTTCATCAGGAATATTAGTTAAATACTTAATACAATTTAAAATTAAACTACTTGCTGGTGTTAATAGTTTTGTTTGTTTTCCTGTTATAATTTTACCATTTGGTAATTCTATGGCAATAACATTTCTTTTACATTTATCTTTTTTATCATTAGCTGCATCAATTACTTTTAATTCATCATTAGTTATATTAAGTTCATTCATTAAAACTTTAATACGCTTATAAATTTCTTTATCAGCACCATTTACTTTACTATCTACTAAAGCTTTGTAGTATCTTCTAATTATTTCTTTGCGAGCAGCGGTTTTAACAATATTATCATCTATAATACATTTACCAATAGAATTTACGCCCATATCAGTAGGTGATTTATATATTTCTTTACCCATTATTTTAGATAAAATATTTTTTAAAATAGGGAACACTTCTAAATCACGATTATAATTAACCGCACTGATACCATAGGCATCTAAATGGAAAGAGTCAATCATATTTACATCTTTTAAATCAGCAGTAGCAGCTTCATAAGCAACATTTACAGGATGTTTTAAAGGAAGTGACCAAACAGGGAATGTTTCAAATTTAGCATACCCAGCTTTAATACCTCTTTTATATTCATGATATAGTTGAGAAAGGCAAGTTGCTAGTTTACCACTACAAGGTCCTGGAGCATTAACAATGACAAGTGGTTTAGTAGTTTCAATGTATGGATTAGCGCCATATCCTTCTTCACTAACAATAATATCAACATCAGTAGGATATCCTTTAGTTGGGGTATGAACATAACTTTTAACATTTAAATTATCTAATTTAGCTCTAAACCCTTCAACACAATTTTGACCCTTATACATTGTTATAACAACACTATTTACATCTATATTAAGATTTCTAAATATTTTAATTAGTCTAATGACTTCCATATCATAACTAATTCCATAATCTGCTCTTATTTTCTTTTTTTCAATGTCTTTAGCGTTAATACAAAAAATTATTTCTGTTTGGTCTTTTAATTCTTCTAATAATCTTATTTTAGCATTCAGTTCAAACCCTGGTAATACTCGTTTAGCGTGATAATCATCAAATAGTTTACCACCAAATTCTAAGTATAACTTATTGTTAAACATTTTTATTCTTTCTTTAATAGTTTCCGTTTGTAATTTTACGTATAATTCATTATCAAATCCAATATTTTTCATAGTACCTCCAAATAAAAAAACTAACAGTCGTGAGAACTGTTAGGCTCTCTTTAATTATAACACGCATTAAAAATCTTTTTCAATAAAAATCTAAAAAATGTGTTATAATAATGACGTTTAGTTATAAATACAAATTTATATGATGTGGAGGTTTTACCATGGATAAAATTATTGTAAAAGGTGCTAGAGAAAATAACTTAAAAAATGTTTCAATAGAACTCCCTAAAAATAAACTTATTGTAATGACAGGAGTAAGTGGAAGTGGAAAAAGTAGTTTAGCTTTTGATACTATTTATGCTGAAGGACAAAGAAGATATGTAGAAAGTTTAAGTGCTTATGCTCGCCAATTTTTAGGTGGTAGTGATAAACCAGATGTTGATTCAATTGAAGGATTATCACCAGCTATTAGTATTGACCAAAAAACAACTAGTAAAAATCCTCGTAGTACAGTTGGAACTGTAACAGAAATTTATGATTATTTAAGATTGTTATATGCTAGAATCGGTATTCCTTATTGTCCAATTCATAATAAACCTATTAGTAGTCAAAGTGTAGAAGAGATGACTAATCAAGTTTTAAAATTAGAACTAAATACTAAAATTAAAGTGTTAAGTCCTATTGTATATGGAGAAAAAGGAACGCAAGTAGCTACTTTTGATAAATTAAGAAAAGAAGGTTATGCTAGAGTAAAAGTAGATGGTGAAGAATACGATTTATTTGATGAAATTGTGCTAGATAAAAATAAAAAGCATAATATATTTGTTATTGTAGATAGATTAATTATTAAAGAAGATGTTAGAAGTCGTTTATATGAAGCAATTGAAACTGCTTCTAAACTATCTCGTGGTAAAGTTGTAATTGATGTTATTGGTCATGAAGAGATTGTTATGAGTGAATCATATGCCTGCCCAGATTGTGATTTTTCACTTCCAGAGCTAGAACCAAGAATGTTTAGTTTTAATGCTCCTTATGGTGCTTGCCCAGAGTGTAAAGGACTTGGTATTAAACAAAAAATAGATATTGATTTAATTATTCCTGATGATAGTTTGAGTATCAATGAAGGCGCTATTAAAACATTTAGTGTTGATGATGGTATCTTAACAACCCAAGTTAATACAGTTGCTAAATACTATAATATTGATCTTGATAAACCAGTTAAAGACTTAAATAAAAAAGATTTAGATATTATTTTATATGGTGCTCCAGATTTAATTGAGTTTAATTATACATCTAAAAATGGTAATACAAGAAATGCTAAAGATTATTATGAAGGTATTATTACTAATCTAGAAAGAAGATATATAGAAACTAAAAGTAGTTGGATTAGAGATTGGATAGAAGGATATATGACAGAATTAGAATGTCCTATGTGTCATGGTTCTAGACTACATTCATCTATTCTTTCCGTTAAAATAAATAAAAAAAACATATATGAAGTAACATGTTTAAGTATTAAAGATTTATATGAATTTATTAATAACTTAAAATTAACGGAAGAGCAAGCACAAATAGCTAATTTAATATTAAAAGAGATTTCTAGCAGATTAAGTTTCTTAATTAATGTAGGACTTGAGTATTTAACTTTATCTCGTATGGCAGGTACTTTAAGTGGAGGAGAGTTACAACGTATTAGACTTGCTACCCAAATTGGTTCAAGATTAACTGGTGTTCTATATGTTTTAGATGAACCTAGTATTGGTCTTCATCAAAGAGATAATGCAAGACTTATTAATTCCCTTTTAGAGATGCGTGATTTAGGTAATACCTTAATTGTTGTAGAACACGATACTGATACGATGCTAGCAAGTGATTACTTAGTTGATATCGGTCCGGGAGCTGGTTTAAACGGTGGACAGGTTGTTGCGTGCGGTACTCCAGAAGAAGTTATGAAAAATGAAAATAGTTTAACTGGTAGATATTTAACAGGAAAAGAAAAAATAGAAGTTCCTAAAAAAAGAAGAAAAGGTAATGGTAAATATTTAGAAATTAAAGGTGCGAAAGAACACAATTTAAAAAATATTAACGTTAAATTTCCACTTGGAACATTTACTTGTGTAACAGGAGTAAGTGGAAGTGGAAAAAGTAGTTTAGTTAATAGTATTTTATATCGTGTTGTTGCTAACAGTTTATATAAAAGTAAAGAAAAACCGGGACTATATAAATCCATTAAAGGACTTGAAAATATCGATAAAGTTGTTAATATTACCCAAGATCCTATTGGAAGAACACCTCGTTCTAACCCTTCAACATATACAGGAGTATTTGATGATATAAGAGATTTATTCGCATCTACAAAAGAAGCCAAAATTAGAGGATATGACAAAGGTAGATTCTCATTTAATGTTAAAGGTGGTAGATGTGAAGCTTGTTGGGGTGATGGCGTTAAGAAAATAGAGATGCACTTTCTTCCTGATGTTTATGTACCTTGTGAGGTATGCGGTGGTACACGTTATAATTCTGAAACACTTGAAGTAAAATATAAAGGAAAAAGTATTTATGATGTTTTAGAAATGCGTGTTGAAGAAGCTTTAGAGTTCTTTGATAATGTTCCTAAAATTAAAAATAAATTACAAATGCTAAAAGATGTTGGCCTTTCTTATGTAAAACTTGGACAAAGTGCGCCAACATTATCGGGAGGAGAAGCAGGTCGTGTTAAACTTGCTAAAGAACTTCAAAAACGTCCTACTGGAAAAAGCTTGTTTATTCTAGATGAACCTACAACAGGTCTCCATAGCGATGATATTAAAAAATTACTTGTTATTTTAGAAAGAATTGTTGATAATGGTGATACCGTAATTGTTATTGAACATAACCTAGATGTTATTAAGGTAGCTGATTATATCATTGATTTAGGTCCAGAAGGTGGAGAAGGTGGAGGACAAGTTGTTGCAACTGGTACTCCAGAAGCTGTGTCTAAAGTTGCAGAAAGTTATACAGGTCAGTTTTTAAAAACAGTTTTAAAATAATTGTTTATAAAATTTATTGACAAGCTAAAAACAAATTTGTATAATTAATACAGTAAAGGAAAGTGGTAGTATGGTTAAAATTGTTGTTAAAAAATTAACAGAAATACCAACCTGGGGGGGGGTTATTTAATCATACTATAATAATAAATAATAAAG
>OLGM01000437.1_pt1 | contig 27226 bp, 20 predicted proteins | sample 1606001 | NCBI WGS metagenome assembly OLGM01 (sample SAMN03283294) | human gut metagenome | biome: human-associated habitat; material: feces | host: Homo sapiens | place: Peru | collected 2012
GAGCAGCGGACTCTTAATCCGTTGGTCGCGGGTTCGACCCCCTCACAACCCACCATGCGCAAAGTAGAAAATCATTCAAGTGGGTTGTTAGCTCAGTTGGTAGAGCAGCGGACTCTTAATCCGTTGGTCGCGGGTTCGACCCCCTCACAACCCACCACTTGGATGCTTAGCTCAGTTTGGTTAGAGCATCTGCCTTACAAGCAGAGGGTCATAGGTTCGAGTCCTATAGCATCCACCATCTCAGAAGCGACTTAGATGTCGTTTTTTTTATGCCTGAAATTCAGGAAAATCTCTAGAAATCAAGCCCTACCAAGACTTTACAATTTCTTAATGCACTATTTGTGCGCTGTATAATAATTAGATGATTTTGTTCAGCGCCTTTATCTTTGTTGTGGTAAATTATTTTACAGTTTGTAAACTATTTTATATAAGGTGATTCTTGTGAAGCAAAATCAGCCATTGACAATCAAGAGACTCAGCAAGGTCTTATCTCGCGATACTACAGTTGAAGAAAATTCTGAAATTGATCTGATTGCAAATTCTGGAGTTCAGTTCTTAGACTTTGAAATCAATTTTGAATCTGACAAAAATCCTGCTAATGAAATCAACTTTGAGTCAGATGATCTGAATACCTATCCTGCCTATGTAAAATTCGGCAAATTCGTAAAAATCAGTGGCATGGGTGATCATTTTGCAAGATTAAGATTAAATCGTGCTCAGGATAAATATATTGTCGATGAATCACTTGATTATGAACAGTCTAGAGAAGTTGTTGAAGAGTTTGATTCTGAAAATGACGTTAGAGTTTTAGAGTCTTTAAAGCTGTTCAATGGTGTGTGGTTTCCTGTTCCTTACTTTAATAAAGGTAAAATGGAAGGTCCTGCTAACTGGGCTCGAGCAAGAATCATCAATTTAAGTGAAGCTAGACAGGCTGAAGAAAAGGGCGGTCGCTATCACTTAACCTTAGCCTTTGACACTACTGTAGATAACAGTCAGGATAATGAAGCTCTGCACAATGCACCATCTTCTGTTGATATTGATACAAGCTTTACCTTTAGAGATGGTATTGAAGCTACCTCATTATTAAATGGTAGAAATGGTATCAGCTTTGTCTCTGAGTGGATTAAGAGCATCATGAAGGAGATTTATCCTTTATCTACAAACAATCCTGCAGAAAAGGCTAAAGCTACCACCGATGATGATCAATACATTAAGAACAGAGTTTATGAAAAGCACTATCTGAATGTTTTAGCTTTCATTAAGCATTTCTTTATGCCTAATGATATTAAGCTCATTCACTTTGATAAAACTCATACAGAGACTGACAGCTCTTTAGATGTAAGTTTAATCTTAGATATTGGTAATTCACGTACTTGTGGTCTGTTAGTAGAAGAGGGCACTTCAATGTTAAGCAGCTCTGATACTTTCCCTAACAGTACGCCTCTTATCATTCGTGATTTAAACGCTCCAGAGCACGTATATTCTGGTGCCTTTGCAAGCAGAATTCAGTTCCAGAGAGCAAATTTTGATTTTAACTATTGCTCTGATATCTCCTCAAGATTAGATGCCTTTAAGTGGCCTTCATTAGCCCGCGTTGGTACCGAGGCTACCAAACTTGCTGCTATGGCCAAGGGTAATGAGGGCAACACCGGACTTAACTCTCCTAAGCGCTATTTATGGCAGATTAACGACACCCCTAAATCTGAGTGGAAATTTAATACAACCTATTATCAGACACCTGTATACCGTCGTAATGAAAAGAATGAAAAACTGTACTTTGATCTTTTAAAGAACAAAGAAGGAGAGAAGGCTGCTACCTATCTGCCTGTATCAAAGTTCTTAAATTCAATAGGTGATGCCTTATTTGCAAGCACAGGTGACGACAGTCAGTTAAAGGCTAATTACTCAGGAAAGTCAGCTATGACTTTCATGTTAATTGAGATCATCTTGCAGGCAATGATGCAGATGAACAGTTACTATTACCGTTCATCTATGGAAGATCATGCCTTGCCTAGAAAACTAAAATCAATTGTTCTAACTACACCGCCTTCAATGCCAGATGTTGAACGAGAGATTTTCAGATCATGTGCTTATCAGGCAATTGGTGTCATTTGGAAAGCTTACGGTTACGATCCAACTCCAGCTAGCGAGTTCCATTATGTAGAAAAGGCTCGCTTAATGTTTCCTGAAGTACCTCAGGTCTTCTTAAAATGGGATGAAACCTTAGCAGGTCAAATGGTATATCTGTATAACGAGACCCAAAGAGTCTTCAACGGTAACTGTAAGTCCTTTATTAAAGAGATCCGACGCCCTGACGCTGATGGCAGATTTAATGAAATCAGCCGTCCAAAGTCAAGCAATCTGATAGCCTCATCCGTATCTGCCAGAATTGCTTCAATTGATATAGGTGGTGGTACTACTGATTTAGTAATTGCCGATTACAGCTTCCCTGATAGAAAGTGTGAAGAGTCAACTGATTATGACAAAGGCAATTTTTCTGAAGAAGTAAGCAATCAGAATGCATCAATTCAGATAAGAGAAGTCTTACGTGATGGCTTTAAGATTGCAGGTGACGATCTAGTCTTAGATATCATAAGAAACTACATCATTCCAAAATTAGGCTCTAATGAGGAGTTATCTAAGATCATAGGTAACATGTCTGGACAGGATGTAAAAAATCGTAAGAACCGTGTACAGACAGTAGAGCAGATTTTTTCAAAAGTTGCTTACAGAATTTTATCTAGGATTGAATCTTTAGAAAAAGTACCAGCAGGTCATACCGATATTTCTGTTGAGGGTACAGTTGAAGACTTTATCCTGTGTAAAGACAAGTGTAATCTTGAGATGTTGAATAATCCTAATGATGAGGTGGTTCTAGAAGAGGGTAAAAAGGCTGTAGACGAGAGCGTAATTGAGTACTTAAATAATCAGTTAGGTAAAGACTATGATCTTTTATCTAGAAAATTAGTCTTTGACTTATACCAGATAAATTACGATATCTCTCGAGGTGAGAATTCAGTTATCAGCAAGTGTTTAAATTACCTTAATACCATCGTAAATTCTTACTGCTGTGATGTCCTGCTTTTAACCGGACGTCCTTCAAAGATCCCTGGCTTAAGACGCTTTATTGAGCGTAAGTCATCCTTATCACCATATAGAATCATTTCTATGCACAACTATAAGTGTAATGGCTGGTATCCATCCTTTGGTGTAAAAGAAGGTCGTATCGGTGATCCTAAATCTACAGTGGTTGTTGGTGCACTTTTAGGCTACACCAAGATTGCTGATGCTAATAAGCTTATTAACTTTAGAATTAACACTAATCCATTACCATCCTCAACTCCTATGCGTTACTTTGGCGCACTAGATAATGAGAGTATGTTACATAAGAACGAGGTTCTGTACCGATTCAGTACCAAGGCTGAACAGCTATTTGAATCAGAGTTATCAGAGCCTGTAGAAAAGCGCTCATCAAAATATGACATGGATACTATTTTTACCAAGGCTGGAGCCGATGTTGTAAAGAACATTCCTGGAATTACCAGACCAGATGATGACGGCAATCTAAAATTCAACACTGAGTTGCCTTTAAAACTAGGTTACAGACAGTTCTATGATCCTCACTTTGATTCAGCAATGCTCTTTAGTGTAGGTCTGTACAATGATGTAAATGATCTGCAAAAAGTAAAAGATACTAAAGAGTGGATCATCCCTGATGATGTAGATTTTACTGATGAGTACTATGCTCGTTTAGATAAAGAGCTTTTCTCTAAATTAAGAGCAGTAGACACTAATAATCAGAAAGAATATATCCAGGAGTGCTTATCTAAGATGAAAGAGGCCTTTGATACAGGCAAAGTCTCTCTTGAAAGTATGAATGCACAAGATGCTAAAGATATCGAAACCCAATTTGAGGTAAGCGCTCAGAAGTATGGCGATGATGAGGCTAACAACGCAAAAATAGGTGGTATGTCAAAACTCTTTGGAGCTGACAAGAAGAGAGCAGAACTAAAAGAGCAGGCTATAGCAAACTATAAAGCCTCATATCAAGGTGATTTGGAAAACACCATTGCTCAAAAGAAAGATGCCAATAAAAAAAGACAGCGTATGCTGTTCCTGCGTACTTTAAGTTCTCTTTTAGAGCCTTGTATTGCAAGTTACAAAGACGATCAGCTCCGTCGCTTAGAGGACGCAAAGAAAGCTATGACAGGCAATGTTGATGGCAAAATGCGTTATGACTTGAAGATCCAGGGGCAGACCTATGAAGGCAAGCAAGCTTGCACCGGCAGTCCTGTATATGGATGTATCAAGTTTATGCGAGATGAAGATCCTGACAATGCTCCATCAATTTTCTTAATGAAGATTGAAGATGCAACTCAAAGTGACTGTAATAAAACTCCTATCAAGGAATTTTTAAACCTGAGATTAAAGACTGTCTCAGGTGATGATGAAGAATACTGGAACAATACTGGTTTATTACTAAAATAAGGTTTCATATGACTTTAAATACATTTACAAATAACCGCCTCAATGAGGTTGCATCAACATGTCAAAAGGTAATTCCTTGGTTTGAAGGTATTGATGATAAGAATGTACAGGAAAAGAGAAATTCTCTTGAAGTCAAACTCTGCTCTTTAATTGAAGAGGCAAAAACAGCTTACGATGTACTGCCTGTAAAGACTACTGTAGGTGTCTTTGGCGCCTCTCAGGCAGGTAAGAGTTACCTTGTTTCAACTTTAGCATCCTTTGGTGGTGATGATTTAACAGCTACTTTTGACGGTAAAAAGGTAAGTTTCTTCAATCACATGAACCCTATAGGCGGTGACTTTGAGGCAACAGGTATTGTCACCCGCTTTACCAAGTTTGATGATAAGGGCGTTTCAGGCTTTCCAATTAAAGTAAAAGTCTTTAATGAGGCTGATTTAGTCAAGGTACTTATTAACTCTTATAACTCAGATTTAAACTTAAAAGCAGTTCCTGCTGGTTCTCAAAGCGACTACTTGTCAGCTCAAAACCAGAAAATTGGCTCTACTGAGTTTTTAAAGAACTTCTTTGAGGACTTAAAGTCTGATAAATATGCTTTAAAAGATGAGAAAAGCTATATCCATGACTATGATGTAGTTTCTATTGCCAAATATGCAATTAGAAAGTCTAAAAGTGATTTTGGTGATAATGCTAAATTCCCAATTGACTGTTATTTCTGGTCTGAATGCAGAAAGTTAGTATCTAAACTAAACTTTGCAGGACGAGCAAAGATGTTCTCAATCCTGTGGAATGAGTTAGATGCCTTTACTACTTTGTTTACTGAATTAGGAAAGCAGCTTTTGGAGTTGGAAGGGGCAAGTTCTGTATATGTACCTTTAAACTGCTTTATTGAAGATCCTAATGCCAATGAAAATGATTTCCGTCGCCGTGAGGATGGTACCTTACTTGATATTGGTGTTTTAAAGAATGTCTTTAAAGATAAAGACGATCCATGTAAGAGTGTAGAGGTGGTGATAGTAAACGATGGCAATGAGATAAAAAAGACCATCTCCTTTGCTTCATTGACCTTTGCTGCCCGTGAGTTCTCATTCCCATTACCAAAAGAGAGTAATGCCGACGGTTTTGATGTTTTGGATTTCCCAGGCTGTCGCTCAAGAAAGACTGATGAGATTGAGAAATTTAAAGATCCAAATACAGACACAACTGAGTACTTGCGTCGTGGTAAGGTAGGTTACTTATTTGAGCTTTACTGTGACCGCCATGAAATTGATGTGCTCTTATGGTGTGTAGCTGTATCTAAACAGCAGGAAGTTTTAGAAGAGCAGATTAACAGTATTGAGCACTGGGTTTACGAGAATGTAGGCAGAACTGCTGATGAAAGAGCTAAATTTGGCAAAATTCCTTTAATCGGCGCTTTCACTCGTTTTGACAGTTGCTCTTGTTTAGGCCTTGATAAAGCAAAATCTAATGAAAGAGCTAAAGAAAAGGGTGATCCTACTGTAGTAGTGGATTACTCAGGTATCAGCTCAAAGATTAACAAAGCTTTAGAGTCCTTCCATCATACCTGGGTTGATGAATGGGTAAAAGGTGTGCCTTTTAATCAGTTCTTCTTTGTAAGAAAACCTAATATTCCTGAAACTGATGATATGTACGTAAAAGAAAAAGGTAAAGAAGTTGATTTCTTGCCTAACGAATACGTAAAAACTCAGATAGAAGAATACAAGAGCAGAATTTCTACATGCCCTGAATTGAAGTACGTCTACCATGAAAAAGACGGTAGCTGTAAGACTATTGATGAGGTTTTAAAGCCAAGTGATGGTGGTGTTAACTATTTAGCTTCTTTCTTACGAGAGAACTTTGCTGACTACAAAGTTAACAAAGACAGAACCTGTGATTTGGTTCTAAAAGATGTAAAAGAAATTGTTGATGCTCTATCCTTGTATGCTAAGCGTGAAGGCGCTAAGGCACAAAAAGAAGCTTATGCTAAGGGGCTTAAACTCATGCAGGAGCTGTTACAGTGTGACAGAGTAGCAGGTACTTTAAGTTACTTACGCGACTTTATTGAAATTGATAAAGATAAAGCCTTTAAAGATTACACTGACAATCAGTCAGATGGTAACAGCAACAACTCCTACAGATTTGCCAGAGCACTGACTAAGATGAGAGAGGATAATCTTGTATCAATCTGTAATGGTGATTTCTTTAATGAGATTTATGCAAACTTGTTAAGAAACTTATCAGAGCAAAAGAGAAAGGCTATCTTAAGTGAAGTTCAAAAAGATCCTGAGGCTGTAGCTTGTTATTCAATCTTTTTAGATAACAATAATCAGTTTGTCTCAGATAAAGACTTAAAAGAGAGATTGAAGTCATTACTTACAAACTACACCAATGAGTTATCAAAAGCCTATACAGCGCTTAAAGTCGAAGATGAGGTCATTGCAAAACTAGAGCCATATGAAGGCAATATGTCAAGCCGTGATGCACTAGCTTTAGGACAGTGCATGCGTGCTTTAAAGTTAATCTCTGATTTTAATACTTACCTTTATGTAGGTACTTTAAATAGAGAATCAATTACTCATGTCGATAAAGATGATTCTGACAGAGATTTCTTTAAAGAGAACATTAAGTACTCAGATCCTGATATGTGTATGGTTCCTAATATCGACAAGTCACTAGTTGATAATATTGAGGATCACTATTACCACGATTACTTTAGTGTCTTTATTGATTTGATGAGTGTAAGAAATCTCACAGCAGAGAGTAAGTACAACCTAAGTGCTGCTCAAAACAATGAGTTGTGCTCTTACTTAGATACTATGGAACAGGCTGCAGGTTTAGCATAAGACACTGATAAAACTGTGAACAGAATTTTAAGAAGGATAATATGGCAGAGAAAATTGCAGAGTTAGTACCAACAAGTAATGGTTGCTCTATCGTTTTAAAGTCAAATTCATTTTCAAACGACTTGATGGTAAGTACAGGTCTAGATCTAACCTTCTTCGACCCAAACGGCAGTACAGAGTTAAAAAGAGTTACCTTAAAACCTGAGGAAATAGGATTTGATAATAATGGCTTTAGTGCTCCTTTGCCCCCTGAAATTAACAATGAACTAGCTCAAAAGGTAAATTCATTTGGTGGCAAGTTTAAAGTAAAAGCTCTTGAATATGATCCTGTAAGTTCAAAAACTGTAGGTGATCCTGCTTATTTTGATGCAAGCGTAACAGGAACACTAAAAGTAATTCAGGATTACGTTAAAAAAGAAGGTGAGAGCATTAACGTTGCTTCCTTTAATGAGAAAAAAGAACCTACTTTTACTGAAGATAAAGCTACAGTTGATGAGATTAAATCATCAGATGCGGTTTTAAATGAAGTTGCAACTGCTGCTACAACCACTGTAGCTACAAAGAGTTTTGGTAAGGGGAAAATCCTTGCCATTATTGGTGCAATCATTCTGTTACTCTTTATCTTAGGTCTGTTAGCTCTGTTCTTAGCAGGCTTCTTTGGTGGTTCAAAAGATAACTCATCAAGTGCTAATGAGCCTACACCTAAAGAGCAGACAGAAGAGGCAAATGATAATTCAGCAAAAGATGACAATGCTGCAACTGAGGATAACTCTCAATCAGATAACACAGCCTCAGATAACAGCTCATCTGATAATACTACTGAGCCTCAAGACAATGAACCGGCTCAAACAGAACCTAATGTAGCTGACAACTCAGCTGCAACAGCTTCTTCAAGCGCAGGTTCTTCAGTTTGTGTCATCACTTCAGATCCTGATAACGTCATGATTAAAAACTGTATTGCTTCAAAGCCTGATAGTGCTACAGTATCTGCCTTTGCAAAAGATGCTTTTTCTAAAGATAAGTGCGATTTAGGCAAGAGACTGTTCTCAAGCTATGGCAGAAAAGATGGAACTGTAGCTTATACCTATGGACAATACTTTGATCCTAATTCTCAAGAGACTACCTCTTGTGCATCTAAAGACAAGAGCCAGGCTGTTTACTGGTATGAAAAGGCAGCCCAATTAGGTAATGACAATGCTAAGAGCGCCTTGTCAGCATTAAAGAATTAGCTTTTAAAGGACAGATAACATGAAATTAAAAGTTTTAACTGGTGCAGTTCTTTTAACCTTTGCAATAAATTCAGCCTATGCTGATACTCCTTTGTTAATGGAAGGCAAAAGCTCTATTTATCAGCGTGTTTTAACTACTCCATCATGCAGATTAAAAGCTAAAAGTGATGATAAGGATGGCAAAGTTGTAGATGCCTTTTCACGCTTTTATGTCTATGCTGATGATGGTAAGACTTTAAAAGTAGGTCCTGATGATACCGGTAAGCTCTCAGGCTACTTAAACAAGGATTGCACCATTGACTGGAAAATGCAGACAGCTTTAATGTTTACAAATTCTGCTAACAGAAACCGTGCTTTAATCTTTAAGAATAAAGAGAATTTGCAGAACATAGTTGAAGCAAAAGATCCTAAAGCTCTTTTGGAGCCAATGATGAAAAAGGTTGCAGCAAAAGAGAATGTAGACGGAGTAGTTTCAGTTGAGCCTGAGCACTTTGTAGATTATCAAAAGCAGTTCTATCTGTTACCTATCTTAGATTTTGAAGAGACTATGTTCGATGATGGTAACTATGTGCGTGAGCTTAAGATTGCCTCTGTTACCAAACAGGAAGGTAAAAAGGTTAATGTTTCAAATGAGCAGAATGAATTAAAGACCTTTAAAGCAGCGGTAGTATTTGTTATTGACTCAAGTATTTCAATGCAGCCTTACATTGATAGAACTAAAGAGACCATTAGTGCCATTACTAAGACTATTAAAGAGCAAAAGTTATCAGACAGTGTGCACTTTGGTTTAGTGTCTTTCAGATCAAACATTAAGGCAACACCTGGTCTTGAGTACACCTCAAAGATTTATGTAAAACCTGGTGAAGCTACAGATGAAAAGCAGTTTAAAGAGAAGTTAAACACTTTAAATCAGGCAAAAGTTTCAAGTAAGTATTTTGATGAGGACTCTTTTGCAGGTATTAACACTGCTCTAGAGCAGGTTGACTGGTCTAATTATGGCGGTCGTTATATCGTGCTTATTACCGATGCTGGCGGTATTAAAGGCTCTGATAAACTCTCATCAACAGGTTTAGATGCACGTGAACTTAAAGTAGAAGCAGCCCACAAAGGTGTAGCAGTGTATGCAATGCATCTTTTAACAGATTCTGGCAAGCGTAACGGCGATCATGAGAAAGCAAAAAGTCAGTATAAAGAACTTACCTACAACGACACCATCAATAAGTCTCTTTACTATCCAGTAAATGCCGGTGACGTTAAAAACTTTGGTAAAAAAATTGATGAACTGGCACAGAATATTACCAATCAGGTAAAACTATTAGCCTTTGGCAAAGATGCTGTAGGAGCTGCCCCTGAGGTACCTGCTGATAATGAGAATACACAGATGCAGCAGGATACTGTAGCTTTAGGTCATGCTATGCAGTTAGCTTATCTAGGTTCAAAACTTGGTACTAAGACACCTGATTTCTTATCAGGCTGGATTGCTGACAGAGATTTAATCTCTCACGGTCAGGCAACAAGTACACCTGTTGTCTTACTGACTAAAGGTGAGTTGTCATCACTAAAAGATGTAACCTCAAAAATCTTAGATTCAGCAAATCAGGGTATTTTAGAGCCTGAGGATATGTTCAATCAGTTGCGCTCGGTTGCTGTATCCATGGGGCGTGATCCTAACTCAATCAGTAAGGAGAGCACCTTAAAGTTAGGTGAGTTAGGTCTTTTAGGCGAGTATTTAGATGATCTTCCATACAAGAGCAAACTCCAGGAATTAGATGAAGATACTTGGTCAAGCATGGGACCTGATGAACAGAATCAGACCGTTGAAGATCTAGAGAATAAGTTACGCTACTATCAGCAGTGTAATGATGATGCTACCCGCTGGGTAAAGCTTAATAAAGATGAAGACTCATCTGAGGCTGTTTACCCAATTCCTTTAGAGGTATTGCCATAATTTATGGCTGTGTCTTTTAAAGTAAAAGAGCTGTCTTATACCTATAAACAAAAAGACGGCTCCTGTGGCTACAAGATAGAGTTACCAGAGTTAAGTTTAAACTCTGGTGATGTCTATGCTATTACTGGAGTCTCTGGCTGCGGTAAAAGTACTCTTTTAGAGTGCTTGGGGCTATTGCGTCAGGACTTTGTTTCAAAGTCTCTTCTTTTAGATAGTTATGAACTGTCAAAACTGTCTGTAAAAGAGCAGTGTATAGTTCGCTCATCTTTAATGGGGTATATGCCACAGACAGGAGGTCTTATCCCATACCTTACAATAAAAGAGAATCTAAAACTGCAAATTGAGGTAAGTGCGGATTCCTTTTATAAATTAGAAGGTAAAAAACTTGATACAAAAGCTCTGTATCAAGAGGTACATGAGAAGATGTCCCAATTCTCAATGGACTCTCTTTTAGATAGATATCCTCATGAATTGTCTATAGGTCAGCGTCAAAGAGCGGTGTTCTTAAAAACTATCAGTCACAAACCTAAGATTGTTTTTATTGATGAACCTACCTCATCACTCGATCCTGAACATGGCAAAATCTTATTTGAAAGTATTGTCTCCTTATCAAGACAGCTTGATATGTGTGCTTTAGTGGTAACACATGATTTACTCTTAGTTAAAGACTTCAATTTAAAGTCGCTGTCATATGCAAAGATTGATGCAAATGAAGGTCAATTTGTAATCTGTGATGATAGCGTATCTAGTGAGGACAATCATGATCTTTAAGTTAGCTGTATCCTCACTGCGTTTTAATCGTCTGATCTCATTGAGTTTAATTGGAGCATTATGTTCGGTAATTGCACCTCTCTTACTCTTATTCTCTTTGCGTTACGGTATCATTTCCTCACTTGAGAATAACCTAAAGTCATCTCCAGTAAATTTAGAATTAAAGCTAAAGACAGGGTATAAGCTTGATGAGAGCTTTTTTAAGGATTTAGAGAATAATCCTAAAATCGACTTTGTACTTCCGCTTACAAGATCATTGAGTACAACTGTAGATATTGCTTTTAATGGCAAGATAAAAAGAGATCTGTCTGCTATTCCTACTAAAAAAGGAGATCCTCTTTTAAGAGCTTCAAAACTTGATGATACTTTAGATGCAACTGAAGTTTATTTAAGCGAGAATTTAGCTCATGATTTAGGCATTAAATCAGGGGATAGCATTAAATACATCGTCTCAAGGATTACCGATGGTGCAAGACAAAACTCTGTAGTTAACTTTGCTGTAAAAGGTATTGTTAAAAAGGAGTACTTATCTACCAATGCTCTTATAGTTAACTTTGATACGCTTATTTATATGGAGGATTTTAAAGATGGCTATGAACCTCCTGTATTCTCAAATGGGTCAAAGTTAAACGAAAACAGAAAGTTTTTTGCTAAAGCCAGAATTTATGTAAAGACACTTGATGATGTAGCTCCAGTGGATACGTATTTGCGCAGTAAGAACTATCAGACTTTTAGTATGCTCTCATCAATAGAAAACTTAAAGGCAATCTCAAGTGTGCTCTCATTTATCTTTTACGCAATAGCCATAACCTCGGTTGTAGGCGGAATCTTTGCAAGTGCAGGTTTAATTTTAACCTCAGTTCTAAGAGCAGAGAAAAGCTATGCTCTCTTATTATTAACAGGCATTAAAAAGACAAAAGTTTTAATGATGGTTTTAATTGAGAACACTATTTTATCATCATTAGCTTATGCTTTATCACTTTTGCTCTTTTACACAGGTATGTGGGTATTTAATCATTACTTTACCTCTTTATTAGGTCAGGGCTCAGTTGTAAGTACCTTAAATCTTATGCATGTAGTTGCAGGCTATCTCTCAACAATAGTCGTAACTCTTTTAATTACTTATTTAGTCTGCTTCTTTAAGGTATTTTCATTAAAGATTGCAGATACACTAAGGTTAATTTAGTATGAAAAAATTATGTTTATCTTTAGTGCTGGCAAGTATAGGTTCACTTGCATTGACAAACAGCGCAATAGCAGATGAAGTAAATGAAATTTACAATCCAAATCCTCAAAAAGATGACGTAGTTTTATCTATGCCTTGTGATGGGATCATGGTTTTCAGAAAAGTCTATACCTCAAATGATCCTAAAAAAATCAAAGATAAAAAATATAACGCAGGTACTGCGCAAAACGAGTCTCCTATGGGGCAGAATCCCAATAAGAGATATGTACAAGGCTCTTTTTATGACAAAAATGGCTATTACTTTTTAATGTCTAAGTATGAGCTCATGAAAGGTCAGTACGATGCCTTAACAGATAGTTCTAAATGCAAGGCTCCAAATAAGATGTCGCGTCTGCCTGCTGTAAAAGTATCTTATTTTGATTTTATCAATGCAGCTAATGCTTATTCAATTTATCTGCAAAAAGCTAAAGACGTACCAACTGTAGATGGGCAGAAAGCCTACGTAAGATTACCTTCAGATGAAGAGTGGGAATATGCTGCCCGTGGCGGTACTAAAGTTACTCAAAGTGAATTTGAAGCACTGCGTCCACCTATGGAGAACGATGACATCTCTTTATATGCATGGTATCAGGGGGCTAATAGTGCTAACGGTAAGATCCAGCTTACAGGTTTAAAAAAGCCAAATCCATTAGGCTTATATGACATGTTAGGTAATGCTCAGGAAATGACATTAGAGCCTTTTAAAGCTGTCAGAACTGGAAGATTATTAGGTCTGTCAGGTGGAATTTGTGTAAGAGGAGGCAGTTACCTGTCAAAAGAGAGTGCACTTACAAGTGCTTTAAGAACTGAAAAGCCTTTATATGTTAATGGCAAGCCTCTTTCAGCTCCTGATACAGGCACTCGATTCGTTTTGGGGCTGCCTGTAGCTACCTCCGTAAAAGAAGTTAAGAACTTAAATGAAGAGATCTTATCCTTAGGCGACGATGACAGCGATGATAATGCTCTTTCTGGTGAAGCTGATAAAATTGCCAAATTAGATGCAGAGAATAAAAAGAACAAAGAAGTCTTTAAAAAAGAGCAGGAAAAGTTAAAGAGTGCTAATGACGAATTGTCTGCTCAGAATTCGTCATTAGAGCAAAAGACTGAAAAACTTAAAAATATTAACTCAGATTTGATGGCTTTAAATGACAAACTCGCAAAATCAAATGACGATTTGAACGGTCAATTAGGTTCTTTGAAAGAAAAGATTGTTAAAGCCAACGATGAGCGCGAGAGTATGCGAGATGTTGCCATTACAGCAAACTTAAGACTAGGTGGCTTCTTATGTAAGTCAATTGCAGATGAAACTAGCTCTGTACAGTATTTTGAGAGTATCAGAAAGTTAGCTAAGATGCGCTGTGATGAAAATCAGGAGCGTTGTAAGTTCTATGAAAAAATAAACAACAACTACACTCGTCATAAGCATGCTTTGCACTCCATTATTACCTATTATGGAGACACTATGGCAAATGCCTCAGCTAACTACAATTTAAAAGATTTTAAGTCACAGCTTGCCTCCTCAAAAGAAGCTTTTGGCGCTGAGACAAGCTATGACGAATTTGTTGACAAGTACTATTCTCATTTAATGTCTTATAAGAACTTATCAAAAGACAGAGATAAAAATCAAAAGATGTGGTCAGAGCAGTGCCAATCAATAGGAACTAAGTAAGATGTTAAGAATTCTAAGATGTGAAAAGTCTAAAGTTTCTCCTAAGATCCTGTCATATGCTCTTTATGCTGATGACTTTAAAAAAGAGATTAAAAGTGCTTTAGGCGAAGAGTACTCAGAGATCATATCTAAAGCAGAAATCTCAGGTGACTATGTAAACTTTGTAACTCCACTTTCAGGAGAATTAGATAAAGTAACTGAAGCTAATAAAATAAAGTATCAGGATGCCTTGAATGTATTAGAGCATCGCCGTGATAAGGTAATTGAGTATTTAAAGTCATCAACTCCACTGTCTAATAGAGCTCTTGAAACTCATCGCAAAGAATTCTCCGATATTATAGCAAGCGATAATACAGTCTTTATGGTAAATGGACAGGCTGTAATTGCGCCGGTGTCATTTAATCCTCACTATAAAGGTGTAGCTGTGCCTCCAACAGGAGCTACAACAGTGCCTGTAAAGAAAAGAGGGTGTTTACTGCCATTCTTACTTTTACTGCTGCTTTTATTGTTATTACTCTTTTTGCTGTGGTGGTTCCTATTAAGACCATGGCCATTTGAAGGCAATTTTACAGACAGATTTAATTCCCTGTTTTCTCAAAAGGAAGTTCCAACTCAAGTTGTAGAGCCTAAAAAAGAGGATGAAGCTAAGCCTGCTACTACAGAAGAAAAAACAGAGCCTGTAGAAGAAGAGGCAAAAGATCCTGTTGTAGAAGAAAAAGAAAAAACAGCAGAGCCTGAAGCAGTAGAAGATGAAGAGGCAAAGGCTGCTCAAGAGAAAGCAAAAGCTGATGCACTAAAATCTCAGGAAGAAGCAAAGGCAAAAGCTAAGGCAGAAGCTAAAGCCAAAGCCGAGGCAGAGGCTAAGAGAAAGGCTGAAGAACAAAAACAAAAGGAATTAGCAACTAAAAGAGCTCTTGAGGAGAAAAACAAAGTTCCAAAGTGCAAGACCTTAAAACAAGAAGGCAAGATGCCTGAACTTGCTATAGCCTTTGACGGTTCTCAATCTATGCTCTTAAAGTACGGTTATACCAACAGATTAAAGGCAGCTCAAAAAGCAGCTACTGACTTAATCTCAAATGTTGATAAAAACGTTAAGATTGGCTTTATTGAGATCAATGGCTGTCCTGTAGCTAAAAATAGAGGCTTTTTCGGACCAAACAGCAGAGGCGCTTTAATTAACGCTATCAATAACGTTAATCCTTATTCTTATGATGGTAAAACACCATTAGTAAACGGTTTGAATGAACTGTCAAAGACTTTAGACGGTGTAAATTCTGATGCAGTTGGTATCTTAATTTCAGATGGAGAGGATACCTGTCCATTTACTGAACAGATGGATGTTTGTTATGTAGCTAAAAAGATCCATGAGCGTCAGCCTAAACTTAAGATCCATACCATCTTAATTGGTGATGATATTGACAGCGCTGCCTGTATTGCCAGAAACACTGGTGGTAAGGTCTTTAAGCCTAAAGATGCAGGTCAGATTGAAAAAGTTTTAAAAGAAGCAGGTGCTTCTTTAAAGAAAGTTTGTGAAGAATAAAAGTTTGTGAAGAATAAAATACCCAGTAAGAGCACTGTGTAATACAAAAGGATAAATTTCATGGCAACAAGATTATTAAACAGTGGTGATTTAAGAAATTACCAGGCCATTGGTGAAGACGGTGTTTTAGTATGGCAAAGAGCTGATGCCTTCCGTGCTTCAATTGAGAATTCATCAATTTTAGGTGAACACTATGCCCGTTGTCTTGCAACACCTCGTTTCTCATCTGATGGTACTCATGTAGACTGGTTTGTTCCATTCCAGTCAAATAGAGCTGATGGTGACTATGAGGTAGTGTCATGGAATGCTGCAAGTCCTGATGAAAAAGCTAGAGCTTTAAAGAAATTTGAAGAGTTAGAAGAGAAGTTTTTAAACTTTGGCTATAACTTAGAGGCCCGTTCATTATCCTCAAATGATAAGTTATTTGCTCATTTTTTAACCGGTAATAACAAAGCAAACATTGTGCTCCCTGCAATACATTATCCTGATGAGAGCTGTATCTATATTGTAAACGGTGAGCCTGTAATTACCTTCTGGGGCTTTTTAAATGCTGGGAGCAAACTTACAGGCAGCCCTTTTGACGGTCTAAAACCTGTAGGCAATTTTGCTCCTCATAAAACAGCTCTGGGAGCAACTGCTGCAACAACCAACATCTCAGGAGCTGCCACTACAGCTGCTGCAACTGCAGCTACAACTGCTGCAGTTACAAGAAGTCACAATTGGTGCTGGCTGTTAGGTCTTTTATTACTGTTACTTTTATTACCTTTGCTGCTATACCTCTTATGGTGGTTCTTCTTTGCAAGAGGCTTGCCTTTATTTAAGGTGTTCCCAGATTCATCTTTAGATCCTAAATACAATTTGTCATTGCCAATACCAGATATTCGCGGTGATAATTTAGGTCTGTCCACAGATGGCTTTGAGACTAAGTTACCAGATATTACAACAGATGGTGTCGTAAAGAACGGTAGCGTTGATGATGGGGTAGTTCTAGATGGAACGGGAGACAAAACACCTATGGTTCCTGATGAGAATGCAGTGCCACAGGATGAGAGTACAACACCAGAGACTACTGATAACAATACAGCAGATGATAGTCAAAAAGCTCCTGATACAGAAGAGAACACCTCACCTTCTGACAATCAAGATGGTGTAAATCCACCAAAATTGAGTGACAAGGATAATGTAGCGCAGGCAACCGATAACAATCAGACAGTAGTGGCCCCTCAGTTACATGAAGATGGTCCTTCAATTTCTAATAAAGACTTACAAAGTGGAGATATTGGCAACTTTGATGGAACATGGAAAGTAAATTCTCCAATCGTTGACAGAAATACCAATAAGCCTTTACAGCTTCAGTATGATTTTAAAGATGGTAAGGGGACTGCGACCATCACTCAGAAAAACGGCATTAAATGTACCGGTAAAGTAACTGGAGGCTTAAAGTCAGGTTCTTTTAACATCAACAGTCAGTCTGTTGCAAAGTGCACTGATGGCTCAAGCTATGAAATGCCTACAGTAGTATGTAAAGAGGGTAAGAATGGAAACTCTGAGTGTATCTCAACATACTCTGAGAGTAAGTCTAATACAGGTAAGAAATATGAGTTTCCAATGAATATTCACAGATAGCATTCATCAATTAAAATGCACAAAACAAATGGTCAAACAAAGGAAAACAATATGTCATTTAAAAACAAATTTACAGCAGCAGCTGTTGCAATTTCTTTAGCCTTAGCTGGCACTGGCTGTTCAAGCTCAGGTGGGTTTTCATTAGGTGGAAGCGACTCTAATGTAAATCCAGAATTAAAGAAGGATGAGCCTTCATTCTTCTCAAAATCAGGTGCTGTTGCCTGCGCAGGTGGTGCTGCTTTAGCAGGCCTTTCATGCTTACTTTTAAAGAAAGATAAAAAGGCATTATGTCTTGCTGCTGCCGCAGCTGGCTGTGCTGTAGGTATGACTGGTAACTACATGCTCGATAAATTGCGTGCTAATTACTCAAATCTTGAGGATCAGTTAGATGCAACTAAAGCTAAGGTTCAGGACTCTTTAAAGAGTACGCAGAGCTTGCAAGCATCTGTTAATGAAACTTTAGCTTCAGATGAAGCTGAGATTCAACAGATTGAAAATGGCATTAAAGATGGTACTAAGACCAAAGCAGATCTTGAGAAAAAAGCTGATGAAATGTCAAAGAACCTAGCTTATATGCAGGAGCGTTTAAAGGCTGATAAGGAGAACTTACAAGCTCAGACTGATGCCCTGCAAGGTCTAAAAGACGGCAAGGGTGGAGTTGGAGCTATTGATACGGATAATGCTCTTAAAAAGCAAAAGGCTCTTGAAGAGGAAATTGCTAAGACCAATGAGAGTATCAATGCACTTGAAGGTGCTATCGCAGACTACTCAGAGAAGACTCTGGCTGTAAAGAACAAAGTTAACGGAATTACTACAGCTTAATAAAATAGCAAAAATTAAAAGCTTGTAGATAACAGTTTTATACTCATGAACACTAAATTTAGTGCTCATTAACGGAGTTATTATGAAGAAAATAATCTTAATGTGTACTGTGCCATTAATGCTTACTGCCTGCACAATGACACCTGAAGAGTGCGATCCTAAAATTACCGATCCTGGTATGTTAGATAAATTAGGCTGTGTAGTATCAGGTTCATATTCACAGCGCTCTGAACAGAAAAAACAGGAAATTCATGATTTGGCTCAGGAACAGCATGAATTATCAGAAAGCGTCATTGCTTTAGGACAAAAGAGAGCAGAGCTTATTAATAACCGCGAGGCAAAGCTAAAAGAGTTAGATGCTCTTACAAATAAGTTAGATGAAGTTGAAGCTTCCTTAAAGCAAAAACAGGCTTTATCAAAGACATTACAAGAAAAAATTGCTAAAGTACGAGCTTCAAAAGAAAAGGCAGCTTCTACTCCTGATGATGCCAGTGTAATGCAGAAAAAAGCTGAGTTAGTACAGGTTCAAAATGATCTTGATGATCTGATTGAAGCTGCTGCAGGTGAATAATAATCATTTACTTTCAAAGTGGAGGATAGCGCTTGTAACGTTATCCTTTTGAATTTATAAATAAGCTATAACAAAATCAAAGGAAAAACATGCTTTATACCTTAAAAATATATCCTATGGAATGGCTAGAACTTGTTACAGAACATTACAAGTAGATGGAAGTAGTGAGTTCGATGAGCTAGCTGGCGATATTTTGTATGCATTTGATTTTGACTTTGACCATTTGTATGAATTTAGAACAAAGCTAAGAAATGTAGAAGGAAATATTACCTATAGTTTAGGTGAAGATTACTGTCCCTATGACTTTTGGGAAAACGGTGCTGAAGATTCTGAGGAAAAAAATTCCTCAGATGAGACTGAAAATTGTACCGAAGAAATAGAATATGATGATCCAGATCCTGATTTTGGCGAATATGATATTCACATCCCATTAACTCACCTAAATCCGGAAAAGGGAACAAAGTTTTATTTTCATTATGATTTGGGTGATGACTGGTATTTTGTTATTCATGTTTCAAAAGCAGAAAAAGATAAATCATTATCTAAACGTTCAAAGTGTATCAAAAGTGTTGGTACGGTAAAGCAGTATGGTTATGATGATGAAGACTTCGATGATAGCTTTTATGAAGACGACGAGGAGTAGATTTATACAGTTATCAAGACTTTCTTAAACCTTGTTTATATATAAGTCAGAGACTTACAAGCTGCAAAATTATAGCAATAGTCAACATCTTGTTTTAGGCATTTTTGCAATTCAAGAATAGTATACTTGTTCAGAATTATGAAAAGCCAATCTCTGCTTTAACTCTCTCTTTGTTTACAAGATTTTTGTTCAGAACGTCAAATAATTTGCAAAAAATCTCTCTTCTAATGAAAATCTTGTGATCTATCTTATACTTAATTTCTTTTTCTTATGTTTCAATACGCAAAACGTAAATTTACACGGTTTTAACACAAAATTAAATTGTGAAAAAATCTGTTAAACACGATTTGAAGATACGATATAAACATTTGAAAAGATTATTGCTAAGCAATAAGACAAGCAATTAGATTAAGGAGGATCAAATGGATCGTTCCAATTTTAAAGAGGCATTTTTTAATTTAAGCACCGGAACCCCAACTTATGCCCACATCGTTTCTATTATTGATGGACATTTAGTAAAACTGATTTCTCAGAGAAAAAGACTTCCAAATGCAACTGAAGACGGTCACCACCATGTTCAGCGTATAAAGGTTGATATTGACGGAACAAATGTTTTCAATAAGCAAAAGACTTTAACCCCTGAAGAGGCATTAGATGCATTAAAGGGAATTATTAAAGCCTTTGATAAAGTAAATGAGGCTCCTAAATCTGAAGAAGGAAAGAGTGCAGATACTCTACAGATAGAAGAACAAAAAGAGGATTTTGGAAAGTCTAAGTACACCTATCCTGAGCTTACTATCGATCAGGTTGTAGATTTAGTTTATGTATCTTTAACAGGTTACAGCGTTTCAAACTTTGAAGGCTTCGTTTCATACCACTACGTAAAGGTACATACTTATACTTATTTACCAAATCCAGTAGAGCGCAATGTAACCGAGCCTGTAGTTGAAGTTAAGGTAGATGGCTATCCATTGTTTACTGTTGTAGGTTATGTACCTGAGAATACAGTAAAGGATTATGCTGATATTCTGCGCAAGAAGTTAAACGAAAAGCAGGAAGACTAGTTTTAGCTTTAACTCAAGATTATAAATTTATTTCAGTCGACACATGAACAGCAACATTTGCGGTAATTACCTAAAGTTGCTGTTCATCATTTCAACTCATCCTAAAGCGCCTTAAAATCGCTTACAGCCTTTAAAAAAATCTTAAATTTGCTACAATAGCTCCAAAATTTTTTAACGTTGAAAAGTAATTATGCAAGAGTCTATTTTACGTAAATTAGAAGCTCTAGTAGAGCGCCATCAGGAAGTTGAGCAGTTATTAAGCCAGCCTGATGTTATTGCCGATCAGGATAAATTCCGCGAATTAAACCGTGAATATTCACAATTACAAGTAACTGTAACCTCATTTAAAGAATACACCACAGCATCAGATGATCTTAAAGAGATGGAAGAGATGTTAAAGGGTGATGATCCTGATATGAAGGCTATGGCTGAAGAAGAAATTGGCCCTACTCAGGAAAAAGTTGCAAAGTTAGAGCATGAATTACAGTTATTGCTGTTACCTCATGACAAGAGAGATGATTGTAACTGCTTCTTAGAAATCCGCGCCGGTACAGGCGGTGACGAAGCTGCTTTATTTGCAGGCGACCTCTTTAAGATGTACTCACACTATGTTGATGCAAAGGGCTGGCAGTTAGAGATTGTTTCAGAGTCTGAAGGTGAAATGGGCGGTTATAAAGAGCTTATCGCCAAACTTTCAGGTGAAGGAGCTTACGGTTATATGAAGTTTGAGTCAGGCGGTCATCGTGTACAGCGTGTCCCTGTAACTGAAACTCAGGGTCGTGTTCATACTTCAGCATGTACAGTGATGGTATTGCCTGAAATTCCACCTGCTGAAGCTCCTGTTATCAATCCAGCTGATTTGAGAATTGATACTTATCGTTCATCAGGTGCCGGTGGTCAGCATATTAACAAGACAGATTCAGCAATCCGTATTACTCACTTACCAACTGGTATTGTAGTTGAGTGTCAGGATGAGCGTTCACAGCATCAGAACAGAGCTCGCGCAATGGAAGTTTTATATTCTCGTTTAGCTCAGTTAGAAGAAGATAAGCGTAATGCTCAGGCAACTGAGATGCGTCACAGCATCTTATCCTCAGGTGACAGATCTGACAGAATCAGAACCTATAACTTCCCACAGAGCCGTATTACAGATCATAGAATCAATCTTACTGTATACAGACTAGATGAGGTTTTATCAGGTAATCTTGATCTTATCTTAAAGCCAGTTATCGAAGAGTTTAAGGCTGAGCAGTTAGCTCAGATGGCATCACAAGGCGCTCTCTAGTGCTAAGTATCGCTATGGCTTTAAAAGGCGCTAGGGCAACTCTTAGCGCCGCTTCCATTGAGAGTTCATCCTTAGATGCCTCTTTAATCCTCTCTTATCTTACCCACTACACCAAAGTTCAGTTAATTACTCATGATGATGAGTTATTAGATGACTCTCTTTTAGTTAAATTCAATGCATTAATTGAAAAAAGGGCTAAAGGTTATCCTGTAGCTTATATCTTAGGTTACAAAGAATTTTGGGGCTTAAAGTTAAAGGTAAATGAGCATACTCTGATCCCGCGACCTGATACCGAAACTTTGGTACAGTCAGCTTTAGAATGCAGACCATCTGGTAATGTTCTTGATATGGGAACAGGAACAGGCGCCATCATCTTAGCTTTAAAGTCTGAGCTTAAAGACAACATCAAAGCTTATGCCTGTGATTTTTCTCATGGGGCTTTAGAGGTTGCTCAGGAGAACGCCAAAAACTTAAATCTTGAGGTTGAATTTATAGAGTCTGACTGGTTTAGTGCTATAGATAAAACTTTAAAGTTCTCAATGATAGTTTCAAATCCTCCTTATATAGAGAACAATGACGCTCATTTAAAAGCATCTTCACTTCCTTTTGAACCTGTTACAGCATTAACTTCTGGACCCGATGGCTTAGATGACATTAGAACTATCGCGTCAAAAGCAAAAGATTACCTTTTAGAAAATGCACCTCTCCTTTTAGAGCATGGTTATTTACAAGGACAAGGTGTTCAAGAGATCTTAAAAAATGAGGGCTATCAAAAGGTAGCTACAATAAAAGATCTTGAAGGGCGCGACAGGGTAACCTTAGGTTTTAGGGCTTAAAAGAAAAACGGTATTAAGATTGCTCTTAATACCGCTATATTCCTTATGTTTGTTTGATCTGTTCAGATTTGAAATCTATGACAAGTATTATAAGTGTTTGAAAATTAAAAAATTTGATGTACATACAAATTTTGAAAGATTTTAGTAAAAACACCTCCTTTTTTGAAGACTTTTCAGTAAGACGTAATTTTCTCTTATCTAATTGAGTGCTTGTCAATCATATTCACTGTTCGAGCCTCTTTTTTTTTGATTATAACCTTATGATCTATCACAGAATAATCATCTCCTCTTTTTAAAGATGCATTATCTTTGTTAAGATTAAGCCTGAACGATTAACTGAGATTATAAAAATGAATATATTTGATCAAAATTACCCTCAATACCGTTATGCCGATGACAAGGCATCAAAGAGTAATGAGACATTATCTCCTGAACTGAAGTATGTATTACATCTTGAAAAGATGTTCTCTGATAATGTGTCTTTTTCCTGTATCTACTGCACCTTACTTGCTAACTTTTTAATCAGTGTAGCTAAAGACTTAATTAAGAAGGACAAACATATAGTAGAAGGTTTAAAAGAGCTTGTAATTAAGTACTTTACACAATTAAAAGCAATTCCTGAATATGCGTCTTTGACAACAGATGTATCAGAGAACTCTGATGTTGTAAGAAGCAGTACTTGCCTTGTACTACAGTTAGCAGAGCAGGGATTAATGTTACAAGGTATAAACATTAAATTTGCTGACGTTTTTGAAGCAACCCCTGGCAATCTGAATATTACAGTTAAGTCATCAAAAATTAGAGTAACTGAGTTTGGAGAGAACTTTATTCAGGATTATGCAAGAATTTTAAGATTAGCTGATGATTCTGTAAAACATGAAAAGATGGCTGCTTTGTTAGGTGATGTTGTGAAGATCCTGATGAGCATCTATGACAATAGAAATTTGAAGGTTAGATAAGCATTTAAAAGCTCAGATTTGACACTAAGATTTGATTGGTAATGATTTCGCAAACTTTGTAGCAATAACTTCAAAATGGTGTTAGGTGTTATATGCAAGATCCTTTTGAACAAATAGATAAGGAATTTTCACAAAAGGTATTATCCAAGTTCCAAAGTGAAGAAAACTACGTTAGAGCTTTAGTGGACACTTTTTCTAAAAATGAAAAATATGCACTTATTTTTGGAGCAAGTTTAAGCACTCTGTTTAAAAACTTGCAAAAAGGCAAGTGGAAAACCAAAGACAGTATCAAGGTAGATTCCTTTAATTGTGTTAAAGCATATACAGAGCCTTTTAACTTTGATCCAATTGCAGAGACAGCAAAAGAGAAAGTTGCTTTTGATCTCTACATCATTGCTTTGCAGATAGTTTCAAGACCTGAACTAGTCGGTGGTATTGGTATTGATTTTAGAAATTTTGATGAAAAAAATGACAACCTTCATCTGGTGATTAAACCTTCACGATTAGGAGTTACTGAAGAAGGTAATGATTTTACGCTTGATGGTATGTTGTTTGACTCTCTGCCAGATAAGCTCAATCCTGAAGATCCTGAATATAAAGATAAGCTCCTAGATGTTTGCGATACTTTTATGGAAGAATTAGAAGAATACTAAAAACGAGTTTAGGCACAATCACATGAAGAAAATTATAAACCCAGAAAATGAAATTGAATCATTAAGAAAGTCTTACGAAAATGACTTATCATATGCTCATGCTTTAAAAGATCTAATTGAGAAAAATGACTCATATGGAAAGATCTTTGCTATGTCTCTTTTATGCCTGATCCTAAATATTGCACATAAAAAATGGACAACTAAAGATGATATTAAGAAAGATTTCAAGATTGCAGTAAATCTCATTATAGGATCTTCTGATTTAGATGAAAAAGAAAAAGCAGGATTTGCAAGACATGTTTATTTTGCAGTTTTGCAAGTGGCTTCACTGTACCCCTTAGTGGATGGGATTTCAGTTGATTTTAAAGATATTGAAGAATCTAATTCTAATATGAATTTGGCCATAAAATCGTCAAAACTTAAAGCATACTATACAGCTCAAGAATATGTAGATCAGTGTTATTTTCAATATGATGAAACCCAAGAAGAAAAGTTCATTGAAAGTGTATATTCAGCAGCTTTAGAGTTGATGAAAAAACTATGTGATAGTATCGATTCACATGGAAACAAAGCACTGTCTCAACTAGAAGAGCTGCACCAAATGTATGAAGAATTAGATTCTTAATAAGAGTTCAAACAGAGAATTAAACAAAATAAGGGAATACTATGTCAAAGAAAAGTGTAGAAAACGAGATTAAATTAAAGAGAGCTAAAAAAGCTGTAGCAGAAGCTACTCCATATGGTTGCGCACAGCAATTGATGGCTGTAATGCAAAACAATATGCCGTTTGCAGCAACTGTAGGTTTATCCTGTGCTGAAATTTTAAAATTCATCGAAGATGGTAAAGCTCCAAAGGATAAGACTTTCTCTCAGTTTGTAGCTGTGCTATGTAACGAAAAACAGCATGCATTGCATAAGCTTTATCCAAGTGAGATGCCTCCAAAGCCATTCCCTGTAACCAGTCTTGTAATTGCTGCTTTTCAGGTCTTAGATAATGCAAAATTAGTTGAAGGAATTAAAGCTGATTTAGTACCTACCTTAGTCAAGGACAAGCTTACAATTGATATTCATACTGATCCTGCTAACATCAAGATAACAGAGCGCGGTAAAGACTACATTAATAACGCAAGTTCAGCCTGCAACATGTTTTCAAGTGCTGCAACTTATGGTCCTGGCTTTGCAAAGATCTTAGTAGATGAGGTCGCTTACATTATCTCTTTACATAAAGATAATTAGTTCTCTTAACTAAAAGAGTTTCTCTTTTAGAGCTTTTCTAGATCCTAGCTTATAAAAACAGAGTTCATACTATCAATAAGGGCTCTGTTTTTTTTATCTTTGTTTACCTATAATATTTCATAAAGATTCACCATGATTACGGATTAAAAAATGCTCAAAGCTCCAAAGAAAAATCCAAATGATAAGCATGATCCATATTACTGTGCCTTGCAGTTGCAAGAGATCTTAGAGAAGACTAATCTTTCTCCTATCTTAACCATGGTAATGTATGAGTTTTTAAGAGATGTGGCTGAAGATAAGATTGCAAAAGATTCAACCATCTATGAGCACATTGAGGGGTTGTTTGCCGACAAAATAAGATACTCTATCATGGGAAACAACGCGGAGGTTGCAATCCATTCAAAAGCTAAAGCTTATCTTGTGATCTTGCTCGAAATCGCATGTCATGCAAAGCTTGTAAAGGGCATGGATATGGAGTTACAAGCATTAAAAGATCTTGGTGAGTGTAGAGTTAATGTAAGAATGGTAGGCAAGCAATTTGGTGTTGCCAAAAGGGGATTTGATTTTATCAAGAGATTAGATAACTTAAGAGAAGAACATTTAGTAGGCTCTGATCTTATAAAATCTCTTACAGCGTGCACAACTGATGAAGTTGAGTACATCATAAGTCGCTACAAAAAAGAAGATCCTTTTGAATCAGGCGATGTGATTGTTGTTGACAAGGTGCAAGCTTAAGGCTTTACTAAGTCCGTTTTTTCTTTTTGAGATATAAGAAAGCCTGCAAGATCATGCACACAATTATGACTAAGCATCTCAATCTACACTTGTAGCATGGAGATGATCCTTATAGAAACAATTACTTTATCTTTTTTACTGAGATAAAGCAACTCTTTCCTGCAAAAGCAATACCATAGCCATGGATGTGTTTAACAGTCTTATTAGACATCAAAGGCTCAGCGTAGTTCTTATCTATAATCTGTGATATAGCTTTTTCACTTAAAGTTTCAATATCAGAACCTATAGATGCTGATTTAATCTCAATGATTGCTACCTTTCTACAGTCAATATCTTTAAAGAGAATATCAGGATATCCATCACCAGATTCAAAGTTAGAATGATATTCTCCTAGATTATCTTTACAGTTAGTAAAGATACCGTTTAAGAATCCATGGTAGTAGTTCTCGTGAGGTGCTCTAGTTGCTGTATCTCTGATTGAGACGAAAGAACGTAATAATGGTCCTAACTTATCTTGTACAAAATCAACATTACCTTCTAATAAAGCATTGGCAATGTTTAAAGCTAGGTTGTCTTTTTTTATAACGTCATCAAATCTCTTTTGAATATCATTTTTAAAGCATTTTCTGATTTCTAAATTAGGTATTCTTACATAGACTTCTTTGTTAGCGGAATTATCTTTAGATAGTTCGTCTTTCTTGGTCTTTTCCCAATCTAAAGTTAAATATCCTGTATGCAGTAGTAATGACCAGAAATCATTAGGATCATGCTCTGATAAACAGTCATAGTTCATGGATTCATTTAGGACAAAACTAATTGAATTACCATCAACTAAGTCCTGCATCTTTTGGTTGTCACTGTCTGTTAGAAATCCTAGATATTCATATACAGCAGAACTTGAGGTTGAATTTGCCCAGTAGTTTTCTGCTTCTATTTCTGATAAAAGTCCTTGCTGTTTAAAATTAAAGTTGTCTTCTACGAAATTTAAAACATCCCATGGACAGAACATCTCTTTGTCATAGAACTTATATCCGTCATAGTTGTTCCTAACAACCTCTGAGAAATCTTCCATCTCATAATCTTTTA
>OLGM01000438.1_pt1 | contig 27115 bp, 27 predicted proteins | sample 1606001 | NCBI WGS metagenome assembly OLGM01 (sample SAMN03283294) | human gut metagenome | biome: human-associated habitat; material: feces | host: Homo sapiens | place: Peru | collected 2012
TATTGGCCCATTTTCTAAATACTATTCCGTTTTTACTTTTTACTCTATACCCTACACTTATTATTACATCTAAATTGTAATATTCAACTATATGTGTTTGCTTTTTTCCTTTAAGAGCTCCATGTTCACTGGTTGTTGCAAAATTTGCAACAACCACTTCACCAGCAAGCTCTTCTTCTAATACATTCTTTATATGCCTTGATATAACTGATTTATCTCTATCAAATAGCTGTGCCATCTGATTTTGAGTAAGCCAAACTGTCTCATCATTAACATTCACCTCCAACTTCACATTTTGATTCTCAAATAATACAATTTCATTATTCATTTTCTCATCTCTTTCTTTGAAATTATTGTATTAAAAAAGGATTACATTTTTATAACCCTTCACTTATAACATTCTACATTTTTTCCTTATTTCCTTTTTTTACAAAAAAAAGATGCTTAATTGCATCTTTTACTTTCTTATTAAACTTACTCCTGTCATATCTTTTGGTTTTTTAATATTCAAAAGCTCTAACATTGTTGGTACTACATCACAAAGTGAACCTTTTTCTAATTTAAATCCTTCTTTTGTTATGATAAGTGGAACTAAACTAGTTGAATGGGTTGTAACTGGATTATCATTTTCATCTAACATATAATCACAATTACCATGATCAGCGATTATAACCATTGTTCCATCTAATTCTTTTACTTTGTTGTAAAGTTTACCTAAACAATCATCTAAAGCTTCTACTGCTTTTACCGTAGCATCATAAACGCCAGTATGTCCAACCATATCTCCATTAGCATAATTTAAAATTACTATGTCATAATCATTTAACTTTGAAATCAATGTATCTGTAATTTCATATGCGCTCATTTCTGGTTTTAAATCATACGTAGGAACTTTAGGTGATGGTATTAAAATACGATCACAATTTTTTAATTTCATTTCTTTTCCACCATCAAAGAAATAAGTAACATGAGCATACTTTTCCGTTTCAGCTATTCTAAGTTGTTTTAATCCTAATTTTGAAATATATTCCCCAAAAGTATTTTTTAGTTGTGGCATTTCAAAAGCATTTTTAAATATAACTTCATCACTTACAGGTAACATTGTTACTAATTTAATATTATGAAGATGTGTGTGTTCAAATTTTTTGTTTTCCGGATTTGTTAAAGCTCCCAATAACTCTCTTAATCTATCTGCACGATAATTAAATGTTATTAAACCATCACCATCTTCAATTATTCCTTGTTTATTTATAATAGCTGGAACAATAAATTCATCACCAATGTTTCTTTCATAATTTTTTTGCATAGCTTCTTCAAAAGAATAATATGTTTCTCCTATTCCATCAACAATTGCTTGATATGCTTTATCAATTCTATCCCAGTTATTATCTCTATCCATAGCATAATAGCGTCCTGAAATGGTTGCTAATTCACCAATACCAACTTCATTTATTTTGTCTTGAAGTTGTCTTAAAAATTCAATGCCTGAATCTGGTTTAGTATCTCTTCCATCAGTGAAAGCATGAATATACACTTTATTTACTCCATATAGTTTACACATGTCAAGTAGAGCAAATAAATGACTTATTTGAGAATGTACACCACCATTACTTACAAGGCCTAAAAGGTGTAAACTACTTTGATTTTTTTTGACATGTTTAAATACTTTTAGTATTTCTTTATTATCAAAAAAGGTTTTATCATCTATTTTACTAGTTATTAATTGTTGAGGTTGATAAACCACACGTCCTGAACCAATATTTAGATGACCTACCTCACTATTACCCATTTGTCCTTTAGGAAGACCTACAAATTCACCACTAGCGTTTAACAAAGTATGGGGAAAAGTTCTACTTAAATAATCAAAATTAGGTTTATTAGTATTCATAAAAGCATTACCATGTAATTCTTTTCTTATTCCAACTCCATCTAATATACAAAGTACTAACGGTTTCATTCTATCATCTCCTAGTTTTATTATAGACTAAAAAAAAAAAGAAAACAATTATTTAATTAAATTAATTGCTTTTTTTACATATTGTGGATAATTATTGTCTATTGTTACTCCATCTTTTATCACTTCAAAATTAAAATCTTTAGAAGTTATTATTTCTCCATCAACATTACAAATTAATTCTTCATCAGAAACTATATTTAATTTTTGAACTAAATAATAATCTAAAAGTGGATCATCAATGTGTTTTTCTTTAAGTACTTTTAATAAAAATTTTACTATGTCTCTTCTATTAAAAAAAGGTGCTTTCAATACATTTAAATAATCATTTTTTAAATCATAATCAGGATTAATCGGAACTCCATTACCATAGTATTTCCCATTACCAATAACAAGAACAGTAGATTTATTTTTTATATTATCCATAGTATATTCTATTGCTTGATTATTTTTTAAAATATCAAGAATTGCTCTAGGATATACCAACATCTTTTTATTTTTGTTCTTTAATTCATTTGCTTTATTAGCAACTCTAGCATCAAATCCTAGGGATGCTATATTAATAAACTTATGGCCATTAACAATTCCTAGATTAATCTTTTTAGTGCCTTTAATATTTTTGCTAACACGATAAAAATCATTACCTGAACCAGCAGGAATTATTCCTAATTTAGTATTATTCTTAATACCATTTATTATTTCATTTAGTGTGCCATCACCACCGACACTATATATAGTTGCATCTGGAAATTGTTCAGAATAAAATACTGCTAAATATTTTGCAACATTTTTATCATATGTATAATTCCACAATAATTCGTTTTCCATATTGTCTTCTTGTGCAAATTTTAAAATATTTTTAAAAATTATTTCTGCTTTACCATTCCCTGCAACTGGATTTACAATAAAAATATATTTGATATTCTCCATAATTTATTTTCCCCCTAAATAAATTATAGCATATTTTTTATCTAAACACTACCAACCTTATAATAATCTAATCTTAATTTATCAGCTATAGTTACAATAAATTCAGAATTAGTTGGTTTAGCTTTATCGATATCTACACTATGTCCAAATATTTCTTCCATTAAGTCCCAGCTACCTCTATTCCAACTAACTTCGATAGCATGTCTTATAGCTCTTTCAACTCTTGATACTGTTGTATCATATTTTGTTGCAAGTTCTGGATATAGTTCTTTAGTTATTCCACCAATTGTTTCAGGATGATCAAAGATTATTCCTATTCCTTCTCTTATATATTGATAACCTTTTATATGAGATGGTATACCAAGTTCATGAAGAATCTTTGTAATTGATACTTGTAAATTACTATTATAAAAATCAATTTCTTTCTTTTTAGCTTGTTTATTTTTAGCTGTATCTAAAATTCTTTTTTCTAAATCAGAAAGTTCAAATGGTTTTAAAATGAAATAATTTACTCCAAACTCAGCTACTTCTTTAATTACTTCACTAGCATTATAACTAGTTTCTACTATTACTTTTTTGTTTATACCTCTTTTTTGCATTTCTTCTAAAACATACAACCCATCTTTTTTAGGCATGATTAAATCTAGTAAGATTACATCATAATCATTTTGTTTTTCTTCTATTAGCTTGATACCTTCTGCTCCATCATAAGCTGTTATGTCCAAACTAATATTTTCATTATTACTAAAATATTCTTCTACCATCTTAACTAAATTAACATTATCATCTACCATTAATAATTTGATTTTATCCATATTCATTTTCTCCTATCATATCTGTCTTACTTATTATACTACTGTTTATTTAATTTACGCTAGAACGAAAAATAGCTAGTTTTGTCGATTTTTGTCGAAAAAAATAAAAAGAAGTTATTCACCATCAACAACTTCTTTAATTTTTAAAAATTCTTGAGCATTTGTTGCACTTGAACCAATCATTATTCCATCCAAACACTCTATTTTATTTATTTTTTCTATATTATTTATATTAATACTTCCACCGTATAAAACTTTTATATCTGTATCATATATTTTTTTTATTAATTCTTTTATATATTTTACAGTATTACGTATCTCAGCCATTGTTGGAACTCTATTAGTTCCAACAGCCCATATTGGTTCATAAGCAATTATTATCTTAGAAATATTTTCTTTATTTACATTACTTAAGCAAGAAACTAACTCACTTTTTAAAATTTTATTTGTTTTCAACAAATTTTTTTCTTCATTAGTTTCACCGATACATAAAATAGGTATCATATTATTTTCAAATAAACAATTTATTTTTTTACCTATTGCTTCATTATCTTCAAAATAATTAATTCTTCTTTCGCTATGTCCAACTAAAGAGTATTTAATACCTAATGAAGATACTTGACGAGCAGAAATTTCCCCTGTATAATTTCCACTATTTTCTTCACAAATATTTTGTGTTCCTATACTGAAGCGATGTTTTAAAAAATAAGGAATGTAAATAGAAGATGGACAAATAATAACATTAGAATCATTAATTTTTCCAACAATATTTTTTAAATACTCACCAATAGCTTGAGCATTCATATCCATTTTTAAATTTGCCACTATTATTTTTTTATTTTCCATTTTCTTTCTCCTTTTTTCCTATATTTAACATTACCCCACCTATTATCATACCTAAATAATAAGTTATAAAACGCCATATTATCATAAGTGCTGTTAATTTGCTTCCCGTTATAAAATTCCCAAAAAATGAGACAAATGAATATTCTAATCCACCCGTTCCACCAGGGAGAGGTATAAACGAACCTGAAACCATTATGTATGCCGTTGTGACAATAGATATTCCTAAATTAATATCATAAATTCCCATTCCACACAAAAGCGCTAAAGGAATAGAATAAAAGCTTATTAAACCAAATAATTGATATAAAATAGCTATAAATAAAGTTTTTTTATCTTTTAAAAGTAAATAGGTACCTTCTTGAAATTCATCAATACTATCATTTAATTTTTTTGAGATTTTTTCTTTATCTTTAATTATTTTTAATTTTACGCCTATTTTGATAATAAAATTAATTATTTTTTTATTAAAATTTTTAGTTATAGTTATTAAAAAAAGAAAAACTGCAACTAAAGTATTAACTAAAAATCCTAATACTACTAATATTTTTAAAAAGTTCATTTGATTAAAAAGATGAAATATTTTATTACATAAAATAGCTATTAATCCAAGAAAAACAAGAGCAAATTGATAACAAACAAAAGTTTGAATAGAAACATTAGTACTATCAACAATTGTTAGTCCTTCTTTTTTTAAAGCATAAATTTGATAAGGTTGACCTCCTGAAGATGAAGGTGTTATTCCATTAAAAAATTGTGTTATTACATTTAATCTAAATATTCTGCTAGTTTTAATATTTTTTTTAAATTTCTTTGTAATTAACTCCATTGCTAAAGATGAAAATAGCCAATATCCTATTAGTAATAAAAGAGCTACTATTAACCATAAAAAATTTAAATTTTTTATTTGATTAATAGTTTCAAAAAAATTATCTTTTAAAGAAAAATACAAAACAATAATTGTTAGTAGTACTATTACGCAAAAATTAAACTTTTTGTTTTTTATTAGTTTCTTCATATTCAATTGAACCAATACTTTCTAATTTTCCATGAATACGATTATGTAAATATATATTCATCGCTTCATCTATATTTAAATTATTTAATACAAATTGTTCTATTTTACTAAAAGATATTGTTCCATCTTGATTTTTTATATAATCATCTAGATGAAATCTAGAGCCAGAAGATGTTGGAATAGCAAATCTTCTTTTTTTTATATTTGTTAAAGTATGACCAATAATTTTATCATCACTCCAAGCAAAAGATATATCATCAACAGTAAATTCTTTGTATTCTTTTTCTTCAAAATTAATAGGGCTTGACAATACTTTTGAATTACCATTAATAGCTAACTCTAAAAAAGAAATTCTAGCGTGATTTTCTTTTAATAGGTTGCAATAATCTTTAAAAGCTTGACTATTAATATCAATCCCAGATTTTATTTTTATAATTTTATTTATCATTTATAATATCAACTCCTGGTAAAATTTTACCTTCCATTAGTTCTAAAGAAGCTCCTCCACCTGTAGAAATGTGAGTAAAACTGTCTTTAAAACCTAAAGATATAACAGCAGCTGCTGTATCTCCTCCACCAATTATAACACTAGAATCCAATTTTGACAAAAATTCACATAGTTTTCTTGTTCCTTCTTGGTAGTTTTTTATTTCACACATACCAACAGGACCATTCCATATTACAGTTTTACATTCGCTTAAATATTCACAAAATAACTTAACTGTATTAAAGCCAATATCTAATCCTATATCATCAGTTTTTAAATCAGTAATAAATTTATTCTGAAATGATGAATCTTCATCTATTTTTTTACTACAAACTGTATCAATTGGTAAAATTATTTTGTCAGGATATTTACTCATAATTTCTTTACAAAAAGAAATATTTTCTTCATCTAATATTGATTTACCTATCTCTATATCTTTGGCTTTTAGGAATGTAAAAGCCATTCCACCTCCAATTAATATGTAATCAGCTTTTGTAACAAGATTTTCTATAACCTTTATTTTATCATTTACTTTAGATCCTCCTAAAATAACTGCAAAAGGACGTTTAGGATTTTCTAAGGTATTACCTAAAATATTTAATTCTTTTTCTACTAAAAAACCTATACCACTTGGAAGATGTGACGCTATACCAACATTAGAGGCATGTGCTCTATGGCAAGTACCAAAAGCATCATTAATAAATATATCACCTAACGAAGCCCAGTATTTTCCAAGTTCTAAGTCATTTCCACTTTCTTTTTTACCTTCAACATCTTCATATCTAGTATTTTCTATTAGTAATACATCTTGAGGTTTCATGTTATTAATTGCTAGTTCTAACTTTTCACCACGAGTTACATTAATAAAAGTTACTGATCTTTTTAATAATTCACTTAATCTATCACTTACAGCCTTTAAAGATTTATCTTTTTTATCTTCTTCTGTTTTTACTCTTCCAAGATGAGACATCAAAATTACTTTAGCATTATTATCTATCGCATATTTAATTGTTTCTAAACTTTCTTTAATACGATTATCATCAGTTATTTTACCATCTTTCATTGGCACATTAAAATCACATCTAATAATTACTTTTTTATTATTTAGATCATAATCTCTTATTGTTTTTTTCATATTATTCTCCAAATCTCTCTTTATCAAGATTATATAATGCTTCTATTTCTTGTGCTGATAAAGCACGATTATAAATAAGCATATTATTTATTTTTAAATTATAAAGGACTGGGTTTATTTTGATTTGATTATAAATTATAGTACTTAAGCTTAAACCATTTTGTGATGCAGCCTCTACCCCATTAATGTATACTCTTCTAGTTGTTAAGTCTTCTTGAACAAATGTAAGTGTATAGTTTTTGTTTTTTTCTAAAGGAAAAGAAGTGGTTGATAAAACTGTAAAATTTTTAATATTATTAACAGTGCCATAAAATAGACATGTGTCTTTTCTAAATCCAAAATATGCCGGTGAAGGTGCAGCTAAGTCATTATAAAAATATAAAGGGTAAGTGTAATCACTGCCACCACGGCCTAAATCTTCTAAACTTTTAACATTGAAACTAACTGTTAACCTATCTGTAGAATATGTTTTATTTAAATTTATAGAAGAAATTCCTTTCTTTTCAAATACCATTCCACTTTCTGTCCAAGTCGCATTAGTTCCAAAATCATAATCTACTTCATCTGTGTTATTTACAAATTTATTTTTTCCTGGATATTTAACAGCATCATAATGTATTATTAAGTTATCTTTGTTATATTCTGATATGTCATTATAATACTCTTGAACCTCAAAAGAATATGTACTATCTATATTTTTTGTGGCCTTAATTCTGGTATCTCTCGATATTTTTTTATCATTATTAGGGTTTGTTATAACATCTTTAATGTATCCCGCATCTATAATATCACCTAAACTAAAGTATGTTATATCACTATCTTCATTAAATGTAATTTTTCCTTTTTGTAATTGATCAACAAGATAATTTTCTGAAACTAATTTTAAATTAGTAATATAGTTATCATACTTCTTTTGTTCATTTCTTTTTAATGTTTTAGTCATAGAAGGAACCGCTACTAAAAGGATTAATCCTAATGTTGCAATTACACCAATAACTTCAATTAAAGTAAAAGCTCTTTTATTTTTCATAATTATCACCATACTCATTATATCAATTTTTTGCAATATAAAAAAGAGTTCTTATGCTCTTTTTTATTTTTTCATTAAATATTTAGCAGTTCTAACCATTTGAGAACTGTATCCCATCTCATTATCATACCAAGCAACTACTTTGACTAATTGTTTTCCATCTACTTCTAAAACATTAGTTAAAAGTCCATCAACAAGTCCACCTAGATGTGAGCCAATAATATCTGTAGAAACAATTGGGTCTATCGTAAATCCTAATGTTTCATTAGTATGACTTTTTATTACATTATTTATTTCTTCTACTGTTGTATTACGTCCTAACTCTAGTGTTAAATCAACAACTGAGCCAGTAGGAGTTGGAACACGCAAAGCACTTCCATCTAACTTTCCAGCAAGATCAGGAATAACTAGTCCCAAAGCACTAGCTGCTCCTGTAGAAGATGGTACTATATTCATTGCCCCAGCACGACCACGGCGAGCTTTAATTCCTTTTTTATGCGCTACATCAAGAATTGTTTGATCATTAGTATATGCATGAACTGTAGTCATATATCCTTTTACTATCTTAAATTCGTCATTAATTACTTTAGCAACAGGAGCAAGACAGTTTGTTGTACAACTTGCAGCACTTATAATTTGCTCAGTTCCATCTAAAATATCTTCATTAACATTATAAACAATTGTTTTTAAATCTCCTTTAGCAGGTGCGGAAATAATAACCTTTTTAGCACCAGCAGTAATATGAGCCATTGCTGTTTCTTTTTTTGTAAAATGTCCAGTACATTCAAATACTTCATCAACACCTAGTTCAGCCCAAGGTAAATTAGCGGGATCCATTTCAGCAAATACTTTAATTCTTCTATCTCCTACAATAATTTCATTACCTTCAAAACTTATATCATTAACACGATAATTACGATGATTAGTATCATATTTTAAAAGATATGCAAGTTGTTCAGCGTCTGTTAAATCATTAATTGCGACTACTTCAAATTCTGGATCTTCTTCCATAATTCTAAATACTAATCTACCAATTCTTCCAAAACCATTAATTGCTACTTTTATCATTATGTTCCTCTTTTCTATTTTTACAATTACATTTTAACAAATTTTAAGTATTTTGTCACTTTTTTTCATGTATAAATTTGCTTTATTAACACTATTATAACATTAGGAGATGATAAAATGATTATACCTACTATTGTGGAAAAAAATAATAACTATGAACGCGCTTATGATATTTATTCAAGACTTTTAAAAGATAGAATTGTAATTCTTAGTGGTGAGATCACTGATGAAGTTGCTAATGTTGTTGTAGCAGAACTTTTATATTTAGATTCTATTAATAATAATGACATTAGTTTATATATTAATTCCCCAGGGGGATCAGTAACTGCTGGTATGGCTATATTAGATACTATGAACTTTATTAAAAGTGATGTATCTACAATCTGTATTGGGATGGCTGCTAGTATGGCTGCATTTTTATTAAGCTGTGGAAAAAAAGGAAAAAGATGTTGTTTAGAAAATAGTGAAGTAATGATTCACCAACCTTTAGGAGGCGCACAAGGTCAAGCTACAGAAATAAAAATTGCGGCCGAAAGAATTATTAAGCTTAAAAATAAACTTAATAAAATGCTTGCTAAAAATACTGGTCAAAAGATAGAAAAAGTTGAACTTGATACTGAAAGAGATTATTTCTTAGATGCTCATGAAGCTCTAGAATATGGTATTATTGATAAAATACTTTAATACATAAAAAAAGTTTATAAAGATTTTTTATAAACTTTTTTTGCATCTATTCTTTCATTTAACTTATCACCATAATCAAGTTTTAAACCAGAATTATCTTTTATATTATATAACATAAAATTTTCCAAAATATAAAAGTTTTTCATTTTAAATATTTGAACAAATTCTTTTATAGAAATTGTTTTTTTATAAACTATATTTCCATCATTACCTATATCAACAAAAGTAATATCTTTATCCAGCGCTTCTCTATTATCATAAGCATCTATATAAACACGCCCATGTGCAATAGCATTTCTAATATGCGTTATAGTATCAACATTTTTGATAAATAAATCTTTATCTAAGTTTTCTAAAAAATACTCTGAATTAACGCCTTGTCTCCAATACTCATTCAAATGATTTAATTCCTCTTTTATCATTTCTTCAAACATAGTTATTTTTTTTGCATCTTGCTTTTCCACTGGAACGCTTTCCAAATATTTTTGCTTTATCTCCATCGCTCTTCTTGTGGCATCAAAATATTTTCTCTCATTTGAATCAGAATTATATTTTTCTAAATTAGCTATATATGAATCAAACTTATATTCTATTTTTGAATCATCACAATGCAAATTATCTATTTCTAATTGTGAAAAATCCAAATAATTACCATTAGCTAATTTAGCTATTGTGTAATCTCCTAATAACCTATAACCATTTTCTAGTCCATACTGATATAAAGCATTAAAACCACCTATGTAAGTTGAAACTAATGCATCTTCATAATTGTTTAAAATTAATTCAGAAATTGTATTTACAGCTTCTTTATATCTATAATCTTGACCTATTACATCTAAAGCTTTATAAACACTCATTTTAGGAAATGCACGTTTTATTTTAATAAGAATTAAGTTTAAAGCTATTCCTTCCAAGCAATGTGATTTCATTACATCTTTATTTTCATAGCGGCCAACAATTTTATCTATAGTTGCACTAATGTATTTCTTTTTACCTTTTTTTAACAATTCCCAGTTACTTCGATAATAATCTATCACATTTGAAAAATATTCTTTATTATTTAATTTTTCAAAGCTTATTTCTAGTTCCATTCCGACAGAATCTAAATCATATTTTTCCTTCGCTTTTTTCAAAACTTCAATACTATCCATTTTAGGATAATCTCTCATCAGTTTTAATATATATTTATTTACTTTATCATATAAATCAACATATTTTTGATTCCTTTTCTCTTGTGGCTTATCTTTTACAGAACACACTGTTATTTTTGATAAATATTTATCAAGGTTTTCATCACTTAATTCCATTTTACGATAAATATCAGTATCATATGTATTAATTATGGTATGACTATTGACACCATATAATTTATTTTTTTTATATGACATAGTAAAGCTATCAATAAACTTAATTAATTTATTTATGCTAATCTTTGCTTCAATATTTTTTTCAACAAAACATATATTACCATCTTTAACAATATAATCACCATGAGCAAGTTTGTTTCTGACTTTATCAATTAAAGCATCACTACTTCCATATGAAAGACCACCAGGAAGATAATATCTGCCATCTTTCTTTTCTGAAATAATTAAAGCCAACTTTTCAACAAAGTTTGGATTTAATAAAATTTTTGCGGATTTAATACCATCTTTTTCGGTAATTTCAATATATTCATCTATTACCGTTGTGAAAAATAAACCTATAAATATAGCATATAATTTATCAAAGTCAACATATTTATAATCCATTCTATCATCATTAATATTTTCTAAAAAATTACCATATTCAAGAAAAGAACACATTGTAATATACATTTCTTTTAATTTAACATCGTTATCCACCATAATAAACGCCCCTTAATTGAGATATATGGTAACACATTTGTAGATTTTTGGCAAATAAAATTATTATAGCGTTTTTATCACATAAAAACGCTAATACAAAAACTTATAAATTGTATTAACGTTTTTATTTTATTTATTAAATAATTCTTCTACAATTAAATCACTGGAATGTAAATTATTATTTTTACCCAATAATAAATTTTCATAAAATTTAATTAAGAAACTACTATCTTGTTTTACATTTAAATAATTATTAAAATAATTACTTCTTACTAAGGCATTTCTATAATAAACTGATTTATCTTTAAACATCTTATTATCCACATTATATCCAAGTGATATTAGATACTTTTCTATAAACAACGCTGTTGTTCTTGTGTTACCTTCTCTAAAAGGATGAATTTGCCATATTCTTGAAGAAAATTCAGTTATATTATTAACAACATCAACTATATTCATATCTTTATAATTTTTATTTTTTTCTAAAGATATATCATAATCTAATGATTGTTCCAGTAATTTACAATCACCATACGCTACTGAATCATTATTTAATATTCTCTCATGTTTAGAAAAATCAACTTTTCTAAATTCACCCGCAAAATCATAAACATCTTGAAATAGATATTTATGAATATATTTTAAATAGTCAATTGATAATTCAAAATTATCTTCTTGTAAAAGTTCTACAATTCTGGTTGATACTAAGTCACATTCTAATTCATCATAGTTTACCTCGTTCATTTTTTCTTTTTCATAATAATATTGTTTTAACTCTTGTTCAACTTCGCAAATTGTTTTCTCACCGGTTACATTTTCTTGTAATAATTGTTCTAAATATTTTGATGGTTTCAAGTTATCAACTTCTTGAAGTCCAATAGCCATATCCCATTCTAATTGTTTTGCATAGTTTTTAGGTGTTTTTGTTTCTATATAGTCATTTATACTTGAATCTAATTCTTTCTCAGACATTTTAGCACCTCCACACACAATCATTTTACCATAAATCATTATTTTTGAAAAAAACTTTTTTAAAGACTTCTCGATTTGTGGCAAAAAACTATTAATTACTATCAAAAATAATAATACCAAAAGTGCAACAAAATCTTTCATCTCATAAATTAAAGAAGAATCATTAAAAAGATTTGAAAGATTTTTTTCAATAGTAATAAATGCATAAACTAAAGAAATATTTAGTACAGTTTGAAAAACTATATTTAGCAACTCATATTTTTTATGTTTTTTTCTTTCTTTATATTCTGAATGAACACTAGTTAATGCAAAGAAAAAATATGATCCAATAATACCTATTCTTAATTCTTTATCATTTTTTAAAAAAATAATAAATGCGACAAATAACAAATTCAAAATAAAGTTTTCATTTAAAAATTTACTAATTTCTTCCAAAAAAATTTTAATACATGATTTAAACTCAATATATCTAGTACTAAAATAATTAATAAAAATAACAAAAGACCAAAATGCCAAATGATATAACAAATTAAATAAAATTCCTTTTGTGTTACTTGCTGATGACGGATTGTCAAAAAAGAATTTTAAGAAAAAAACTAAAAAAAATACCCAAAACATTTTATGAATAAATATAAGAATACATTTTACTTCAGTACCTATATCTTCTTTATTATCTATTAAGTTTAACAATATAGCTACAATCATTGGCAAGAAAAAAAATACCAGTAATAATTTCATTTACTTCAACTCCTACTACAAAAAAACGCCACTACAAAATCTATTAATCATAGACCTGTACTAGCGTCTTTCTCATTAATTGCCTATATTATAACATCAAATTCCAAAATTTGACAATTTTTTATAGCAGTTTTTTAATTTTTATTAAAATAAAAACCGCTCAAAGGCAGTTTTTATGTTTTAATATATTTTTATAGTAAATAACACCATGTTTAACTATTTTTTTATAATCACTAACGTGTTTGTTTTCCATAGTATTCTTCACCTAATTTAACTAAACGACGAGTCATTTCGCCACCTACAGTTCCATTTAAACGTGAAGTTGTATCAGCACCTAAATTAATTCCTAATTCACGAGCTATTTCATACTTCATAGCTTCTAATGCTTGTTTAGATCCAGGTACTACTAATTTATTATTATTCATAATTTCACCACCTTCATTATTATTATTCTCAATAATGTCATAATTAAATAGACATTTTTTGGTATTCATAGAAAATACTTCTAGACATATGATTTATTGAAAAGGAAATAATAATAGTGTAAGGTTCAAAAAAGACAGTACATTGACTGTCCGTTTTTTCTTTATTATTTAGCTTGGTAGTTAACTGAACCACTCATATGTTGTTGACCCATTTGTACTAATCTTTTAGTGATTTCTCCACCTACTGATCCATTAGCTCTAGAAGTTGCATCTGGTCCTAAATTTACACCAAATTCTGAAGCTATTTCATATTTCATTCTTTCGATAGCTTGTTTAGCTCCTGGTACTACTAATTTACTAGTATTGTTTTTCATTATATTCACCTCCTGTACACTTATAGAATGTGTACAAGTTGGTGTTTTAATACAAATTTTTTAGTGGTAATTTTTGGTTTATAATAAATCACTAAAATTATCGTTTTTTAAATTTTTTATAGTTTCTATATTATCAATACATTTTTCTAATAAAGGTTCATAATCAAATAAATTTTCATATTCAATACACTTATTTAATTCTGGATTGATAACGGGATGTCTTGGCACAAAGATTGTACAACAATCTTCGTATGGTAGAATACTTGTTTCATAAGTATCTATTTTATTTGCAATATCAATTATCTCTAATTTATCTAAACATGCGACTGGTCTAATAACAGGATAATTAGTTACATTATTTATAACAGACATACTAGTAAGTGTTTGACTTGCAACTTGACCAATACTTTCTCCATTAATAATTACTTTACAATTTCTTCTTTTTGATACTCTTTCAGCAATACGATACATCATTCTTCGCATTATGGTTATAATATAAGTATCAGGTACATTTTTATATATAGCTTCTTGAAGCTCTGTAAAAGGTACCACATGTACTTTTATATTACCAGAATATTTATCAATAATAGAAGCAAGTTTAACAACTTTATTTTTAGCTTCTAAACTTGTATGTGGAGGAGATTCAAAATATAAACACTCTAAATCTACTCCTCTTTTTAAAGCAAGATAACCTGCTACAGGAGAATCTATTCCTCCACTGAGCATTAGTAATCCTTTTCCTTGAACACCAACAGGATATCCACCAAGACCTAATACTTCTTTCGTGTAGATATATGTTCCTTCACTTCTTATTTCAATATTAAGAATTAAATCAGGATTATGAACATCTACTTTGCATTCTTTATTTTTTAAAACGACAGCACCCATCATACGACTAAATTCAAGTGAAGAAATAGGAAATGATTTATCACTTCTAATTGTTTCCACCTTAAATGTTTTAAAACTTAAAGTTTGGATAATTTCTTTAATTTTATTTTCTATTTCTTCTTTATTATTATTAACTCTATCACATATTACTATACTTCTAATTCCAAATACTTCTTTTAATCTATTTACTACTTCATCTATGTCTTTAGAAGTTGTTTTTATATACATTCTAGCAGTAGTATAATTTATTTCTATTTCTAATCCTTCTAATTTTCTTCTAATATTTTTTAAAAGTAATTTAATAAACATCTTACGATTATCTTTTTTAGTACTTAATTCACCATATTTAATAAATATTAATTTATCCATCGAATCACTTCTTTCGTGTTTAATTATATATTTTTATAAGAAAAAAAGCAATAACTAAGTTATTACTTTCCATCACCATATAATTTTAAAAGTTTATTATAAATCCCTGGCTCAACTTGATTTAAAGAATTTATTGTAAGTTCTAAAGATTTTTTATATTCTCCACGATAAAATAATATTTCTGAATGAGTTAGATTTTTATCTAAATCTTCTTCTTTACTACGATATCTATTACCATATACAATAGCCATTTCGGCAAACATAGCTGTTTTCATCATTTCTCTTGTCTTGGTATAAAGTTTTAAAACTAAATCTCTTGCTGTATCAACGCGAGTATTTAAAGTGGATATTGTAATTGGTTTTTTATCAAGTTCTCTTACAATTTCTTTAATAGCAGCTTGAGCTTCTTTTAACTCAACAAAATATGATTGTGGTATGACAGGTAGATTATACTCTCTAATTTGATATTTAGAATCTTTTAAAATAGCTTTTACTTCTTCTAATTGTTGACGAGCACGTAGTTCATCATCACGCATACTTCCAATAGCATCTAAAGAATTATCTAATGTATCTTCAATTTGAACAAGTCTTAAAAATAATCCTTCATTTTCTTTAGTAAGTTTAGAATAAGCAAATGCTTTATTTCCTGTGTGATCAACTAAAACTTTGTAATCGTTATTTAAATCTCTTAAATCATCACGAATCGAATTAAGTAAATCTATATCATTTTTAGATAGATTATATAATTTTTTTAGATCACCAATTTGATCAAAAATATCTCTAACTAAACTGTTAATTTTATCTAATTTTTGCCTAAATTTGGCATCATTATCTTCGTAATTTTGTCTTTCAATTTTTTCTTTTTCAAAGTCAGCAAACAATGAATCAAAATAATCAAGCAAGACTTTTAATTCAAATAAACTATCTTCAAAATTTAAGACATTAGCGCGATCCATGATTTCATTTATTTTTTTATTAGCTTCTTCGATGTTATATTCAACATTAAGATAATCAAGTGGATATCCAGCTCTTACCATTGAATTATAATTTGCTTCAATTTCTTTAATTCTCTTTGGTAGAATATTAGTTGCCATCATAACAATTGGTGGTACTTCATCAATTGTCACTTTCATATGTTCAAGCATTTCATCAATAGCTTTAATAATTTGCGTAACCTCTGTATACTCATTATTTTCCATTGTTATTTCAAAATCTTCAAAGCGTCTACTAATATTTTCAAATTGTAATGCGATTGGTTTTGCTATTTCACCATAATCAGCTTGATTAGTAGTAAATTTTTGATATAAATCACGATATTCTGCTTTTAATTTTGTAATAATTGCTCTATTTCTTTCTTCACTAGAAGTAATATCTTTTATTTCACTAAGTAAAAAATCAGAATTAGTACGAACTTTATATAGTTCCATTTCTAGTTTAGCAATTTTATACATCGCACTTCGATAATCTGTTTTTGAAAGTGAATAATCAGCTTCTATTAACATATCAGTTAATTTAGGAATTTGTTTATTTTTAATATCATCTAAACGTTCTTTCCAATCGTCATACATTTCTTCTAATTTATCATTTTTTAAAAATGACTCAACTTTAGATAATTCTGGAGCTATTGGCGTACTATTTATTTTATTTTTTTCCACTTCCAAATTATCAATAATTGTTTTTATTTGATGATCTTTTTTTCTTTGAATTAAGTTTAAGGTGACTACAACGCATAATATGGCTATAAAGAATGTTGAAATCATAATTAATAATATCGTATTACTTCCCATATATTCACCTCGCTATTATAATGATACCACAAAATTCGACTTTTTAGTATTATTTTTTACATATTAATAAAATTTCTATATTTAATCACTAATTTGGTATTGACTATCAAGGGAAAACATAATATAATGTTAAGTGCAAATGCGTTGCAGCACTAATTTAAGTATATAATGTGTTTATTACCTATAGGGGTTTAAGTAACTTAAGCTGTATAGTGAAAAAATTAAAATAAAACACCCTATATATTTGAAATTGGCTTTGATGCTTTATGCAGAAAAGAAAGGAGACGTTATAATGTCAAGATACACAGGATCAAGTTATAGAAAATCTCGTCGTTTAGGTTTCTCTACTTTAGAAAGTGGAAAAGAATTAGCTAGAAAACCATATGCTCCAGGTCTTCACGGGCAAAAAAGAGCTAAAAAATTATCTAACTATGGTGTTCAATTACAAGAAAAACAAAAAGTTAGATTTATGTATGGTTTAAATGAAAAACAATTTAGAAAAACTTTCGAAGATGCTGGTAAATTAAAAGGTGTTCACGGTGAAAACTTATTAAAATTATTAGAAAGCCGTTTAGACAATTTAGTTTATCGTATTGGTTTTGCTTCTTCAAGAAGAGCTGCTAGACAATTAGTTAACCATGGTCATGTTACCGTTAATGGTAAAAAAGTTGATATTCCTTCTTACAGATGTAAAGTTGGAGATATCATTGCTATTAAAGAAAATGATAAAGATTTAGCTGTTGTTAAGAATGCTTTAGAAGCATTATCTAAACGTGTTGAATTCGTTGATTTCAATGAAAAAGATATGGCAGGTACATTCATTAGATTACCAGAACGTAGTGAATTAAATGCTGATATTAATGAATCATTAATCGTTGAATTCTATAATAGATAGTAATAAAGATAAAAACCTAGGGAGAAGTATTAAAATAGGTTTCTACCTAGGTTTTTTTGCCCCCTAAAAATATAAAGAAAGGAGATGCTTTTATGAATTATGTATTTAATGATTACAATAGTATGGTAAAAAATATAGTATTTATTGTTAACTATTTATGTTCTAAAAGTAATTATTTAGTTGATATATATAGATATAAAAATGATATAAGAATTGATATTGTTGATAAAGCAAAAGATAAAATTATTTATCAACATGATTTTGAAAATTTAGTAGAATTATACAACCTTTTAATAGATGATTTACTAAATATTTTTAGCAACAATGAAGTTGTTATTTCTAGATTACTTAAAGAAAAAAATAACCTTTATCAACAAAGAATATATATGAATAATCTTGAATTTAGATTTGATGTTAATAATAAAAATGAAGATGAAATTGAAAATGCTGCTAATAGACATAATACTATTAATAGAAATGCTCAAGAACATAGAACATTGAAATTAAAAAAAACTAACCCATCAAAAATAGTTGTTGCGGGCTAGTTTTTTTATTTTAACTTAAATTAGATTTTGAGATGGTTATAACTGGACGAATGCCATAGCTACTTGAATTGCTGACATAGTCACGGTGAAGAATGTTGTCATAACGCATATCCCAAGCACTAATAACATCTGTAGCAACACTAGAAGAAGTCCAATACCCTAATGTTCCTGTTGTAAATTTTGTGTAACTATTTAACCAAGTTTGTAATGTTGTCCCAGTATAATTATTTTCTGTCCATTTTGTATCTCCTCCAGCTGTAGCTATTTGGTTTCCGCTAGGTAATTTAATTTGATCTTCATCTAATTTTGTCCAAATAGATGTTCTTTCTTTTAATATTTTATTAACTGTAATTGGTCCTAAATTATTATTTCCTAAACTTCCATAATCACTTTCTGTTCCTCCGGCTGCTAAATAATCTTCTTTTGTTATCCATGCTACTGGTGCTCCTAAATTCATTGCAGCTATCAGAGACACATTATCACCATTTGTTTCTAATACATAAAATGTATTCTGTTCTCCATCACCTAATTCACAAGTATATGTTACTCCGGCATCATATTTACTTGTTGCTTCACTAGCTAACAACCCTACTTCTTCACGTGTGTATGATGATTCATTTGTAGAATCATCACCTCCATTATAAACTAAAGCTGTAGCTTTTGTTGTATTAGCCTTACACAATACTCCTTTGTATGGCTCAGTAGCAGTCAATTTATTATTTTTATATTTTACATTATAATCTCCTACCACTAGTTTTGTACCATCCTGTAATACTTCGCTATTAAATATTTTTATTTTTCCCGATGTTGGTTTATTTCCACTCATATCTATTGTAATTTTATCTTTATCATTTTCTCCACATCCTGATGCTGGACATAAATTACCATCTGGTTGAATATTATATATTCCATTAGAAATTTTTGTTCCATCAATTCTTGATTCTGCTACTGCTGTTTCTACTTGTTTTATGTAGTTATCTGCTGTTCTCTCTGCGGCTCCTTTCTTCGCATTCTTAATTGTATTCATTACTATTGGTGTAGCTATTAGTGCAATGATTGCGAGTACTACTATTACCGCTAGTAATTCTATTAAAGTAAAACCTTTTTTATTTTTCATAATATTCCTCCTTCTTTTATTTAGATTTACTTTATTTAGTAAAGGACATAACAAAAAAACACAAAGAAATCTAGACTATAAATAAGTCTAGAAACTTTGTGTTTTCTTTATTTTTTACTATTATAGTATGATTAAATAACCCCCCCCCAGGTTGGTATTTTTGCTAATTTTTTAACAACTACTTTAACCATACTACCACTTTCCTTTACTGTATTAATTATACATAATTGTTTTTATGATTGTCAACAAATTATTATATTTTTAAATGTTTCTTGACAGCTCTAACACTACCAAACATACCAACAACCATACCAATTGTTACTAACAATAATGATACTTGATATATAAATGGTTCTGGTGTTATTAAACGTATGAATGGAGAGAATAGTTGTCCATCAAAATGTTTATATAAATTAACATATCCAAAAATTGTTGCGAGGACTGGAATTATCGAACCTAGAAGACCTAGGAATAATCCTTCAAAAATAAATGGTATTTTAATATTTATATTAGAAGCTCCTACTAAACGCATAATTGATATTTCTCTTTTTCTTGAAAAAATAGTAATTTTAATTGTATTAGCAATTAAGAATGCTGTTACTAGAATTAAAGCTGCTACTACAATAATACTTATTTTTCTAACAACATCAAATACAGATATTAATTGATCAACCATTCCTTCACCATATTTAACACTTGAGACTAATTCTATTTCTTTTATCTGATTAGCAGTATCTCCTATTTTTTCAATATCTTTTACTTTTACTAAATACGTATCTTGAACAGGTGTATCATCTTCAGTATAATTTTCCATAATGTTATTAAATACTTCAGAAGATGCTTTCATATCATTCATGATTTCAGTTCTTGATTCAAATTTTACTTCTTCAATATTATCTAATTCATTTATTTTGTTTTTAATTTGTTCTAAATCATCTTGTTTAGCATCACCATCAATAAAAGCAACAATTGTAACATCTTTTTCTACAATGTTTGCAAAATTATTAACATTTTCAGAAAGAATAAAAGCAATGGCAACTACTAACAAAGTAATTGTTATACATGAAATTGACGCTATAGAAAGAGAAAAATTTCTGAAGACACTTTTAAATGCATCTCTTATATCTCTAAAAAGAATTCTAAATACCTTCATGTTTATATTCTCCTTCCTTGTAGTCTTTTAAAATACGACCTGAATCTAAGACGATTACTCTTTTTTTCATGGCATTAACAATTGTTGTATCATGAGTAACCATAATAATTGTTGTTCCTAATTTATTGATTTCTTCTAGTACTTTCATAATTTCCATACTAGTTGTTTCATCCAAATTTCCTGTTGGTTCATCACAAATTAATAATTTTGGTTCATTAACAATAGCACGTGCAATAGCAACACGTTGTTGTTCTCCTCCCGATAATTGTGTTGGGAAATTTTTAGCTCTACCTTTTAAACCAACCAACTCTAAAGCTTTTATAACTTTAGGATGAATTTCACTTTTAGAGTTTCCAAACACTTCTAAAGCAAAGGCAACATTTTCATATACTGTTAATTTTGGTAATAATTTATAATCTTGAAAAACAACACCAAGTTTTCTTCTTAATTTATAAACTCTACTATTTCTTAACTTATTTACATCGATACCACCAACGATAATTTTTCCACTATCAGCTTTTTCCTCACGATAAAGCATTTTTATTAAAGTACTTTTTCCACAACCAGTCGAACCGATAATAAAAACAAACTCACCTTTTTTGATATCTAAATTTAAATCATATATAGCTGTTACACCTGTTTTATAAGTTTTATTTACATTTCTCATTCTAATTAAATCCATATAACACCTCTTCTACTCTCCACCATATACCTCGTATGCATCAGTTACTAAGAAAAATGCATTAGGATCTATAGCGTGTATTCCTTCTTTAGCAATAAAATATTCTTTTGTTGGAATAATACACATAATAACTTTTTGATTATTACCTGTATATCCTCCTCTTCCTTCTAATACCGTAACCCCATGAGATAAGTGATTCAATATAAATTTCTTAACACTTGTTTCGTTATCAGTTATTATATAGAAAGCTTTAGATTTAGATATTCCAAGCATTACTTTATCAGCCATAACACTTATAATATACATATTTATTAAAGAATAAATAAATTTTTCAAAACCAAAGATAAATAAACTAATTAATATAATTAATCCATCTGTAAAAATCATGGCTTTACCCATTGAAGTTTTAAAGTATTTAGCAAATATTTGATTTAAAATATCTGTTCCTCCTGTTGTAAAACCTGATTTAAATATTAAACCTAAACCTATACCTGAAATAACAGCTCCAAAAACGATTTGAACAATTATTTCTGTATGTCCTAGATTGACATATTGAACTAAGGGATTAGTTAACTCTACAAATAAAGGATACAACAAGGAACCTATTATAGAGTTTTTAGTTTCTTCTTTCCCTAGTAAAAATAAACTTAAGATAAGTAAAATTAAAGAACTTATTAAAATAATGATTGAAGGATTAATTCCTTTTGTTTTATTTAAAATAACACCAATTCCACCAACGCCATATACAACATCATTAGGAAGTAAGAAAATATTAAAGGCAGAAGCAACAAGCATAATTCCTAAAAGAAATTGCGCATATCTAAGCATTCTTCCTTTTTTATAAATAGCTTTCATAATAGAATTATCATCTATCTTATTTTTTCTTTTAAAAAACATTACTTCTTCACTTCCTTCAAACTAGCATTAATAAATAGATCTATATCCCCATCTAAAACTTTATCAACATTACTTGTTTCTACATTAGTCCTATGATCTTTTACCATAGAATATGGACACATAACATAACTTCTTATTTGAGAACCAAAGTTAATATCATTCTGATTTCCTTTTAGTTCTTTTAATTCATTATTCCTTTTTTCCATTTCCAATTGATAAAGCTTACTTTTTAATACTTCCATAGCTTTTTCTTTATTTTGTATTTGACTACGTTCGTTTTGACAAGTAACAACTATCTTAGTTGGAAAGTGAGTTATTCTTACAGCAGAATCAGTTGTATTAACGCCTTGTCCACCACAACCACTACTTCTATAAACATCAACCCTAATATCACTAGGATTTATTTCTATTTTAATATCACTATTTTCTATAAGTGGAGTTACATCAATTGAAGCAAATGATGTATGTCTTCTAGCATTTGAATCAAACGGAGAAATTCTAACTAAACGATGAACTCCTTTTTCATTTTTTAAATATCCAAAAGCATTCATCCCTTTAACAAACATTGTTAAACTTTTAATTCCAACTTCTTCTCCGGGTTGACTATCAATAACCTCAACTTTATAATTTTTCTTTTCACACCATCTTGTATACATACGATATAACATATTAGCCCAATCGCAAGCTTCTGTACCACCAGCACCAGAGTGAATTTCTACTATCGCATTTTCTTTATCATATGGTCCAGATAATAAAAGTAAAACCTCTACATCATCTATTTCATTTTTTATATTATTTATTTCATTAGATACGAGTTCTAAAAGTTCTTCATCATAAGAATTTTTTAATTCTTCTACTATTTCAAAATTATTTGTTATTTTTTCTTTTAAATTTTTAACTTTATCAATAGTATTTTTTAAAGATTTTATATTAGAAATTACTCTTTCACTCTCTCTTTTATCATCCCAAAAATTAGGTTCTTTCATCTTCAATTCAAGTTTTTCTATTTCTTTATTTTTAGAATCAAAGTCAAAGTAACCTCCATAATTCTTGGATATGTTCTAGAAAATTATGATATATACTATATATTTCATTTAATTCCATATCTATCCTCCAATACGATAACATTATACCACGAATATTGATTTTTTAAAATGGTTATTATTGGTTATAAGTAAAATCAGAAATTCTTAATAAAAAAATATTCCTAAGAACATTTTTTTAAAACAAAATAGCGACAATCATAAGCACAATTTTCTTTAATATAAGTATCTAAATTATCAATGTTATTTATTTTTTTAAACATTTTATTTTCTTTATCACAAAATCCTTTTAGACGTAAATGACCATATGACCAATCACCAACAATATAATCATAATCTTTAAAATAATCTGTAATTAAATTTTCTACTGCAGCCTTATCAAAACCATCTTTGTAATTATTAATTAATTCATAATTTATATTTTCAAATGTATAATTCTTAGTTCTCACTTTACCACCATCCAATATTATTATATTTTATTTTTCAATTATTTACAAGTTATTGTGTTGGAATTGTAAGTGAATTAGAACTATTACTTATACCATTTAAATAATAATTAGGAACTGTTCCTTGTATTAATTTAAGTGCGATAGGAACACTATTTTGAATTTCTATTTTGTCAGTTGTAAGAGGTAAAATAACTTGTTCAACAAGCTTTATACTAATTCTTATTTCTATCAAAGCATTGTTGATTCCATAATTGGTAACTTGAGTAGTAATCTCACTTGTTATATCTCCAACCAAATTTATTTTGATAGGAATTTTAGGACCTAAATTTGAAAAAAAAGCATTTTCAAATACTAAACCGCTAGGAATTTCAAATATTATACCTTGTTTTTTCTTTTTATCACTACTTATATAATCTATATCAAAATTTTTAATTGCTTCTACATCGCCTTCTTCTATTTTTTTTAATTCTTTTTGAATTACAGTAGTAGTCTCAGTTAAAATACTATTTACAATCGAAGGATTAAAATCTATAGTATTTATTTGACCATTAGAATCTTTTGTTATTAAAAATATTTCTTCAGATTTAATTTTGTTGGAAATATTTTTATTGATTGAAGAATTAATAACAAGGGTTGCTAATTTACGAGTCTCTAATTCAGCATAATTCATAATAATTGGTGAGACTTTTTTATTAATAAATTTAAATATCATAACTAAAGATAATATTAACATAATTACTGTTAATATTATGATATTAAACTTTTTATTCTTATCAAATAATATAATTTTTTTTCGTAAGTGTGCTTTTTTCAATATATCACCTATTTAATATTATGAATATTTTTTATAAATAAGTTAAATATATTAATGGTGATTTTATGAGAATAAAAGAAGTAGTTAATAAAAATATTATTGTTGGTGACGCTAATAATAGTATTGTAGAAATTTCTAATATTATGAAAAAGCATAATATAGGTTTTTTACCTATATCTGACAACAAAAAAATAATTGGTGTTATAACAGATCGAGACATAGTTATTAATTGTATTAGTAATAACTGTGACAACAATGAAAAGATAGGTTCTTATATTAATAGAAATATTATTCATGTTGATTGGAATAGAGAAATAAGTGATGCCTTAAACATAATGTCTAGAGAAAAAATAAAAAGAATACTCATCAGTAATAACATGAAATTAGTAGGGATTTTATCACTTTCTGATATTATTTCTTTAGATGAAAAAAAGGTTTTAAGTACTATTAAAACCATTTGGGAGATAACAGATAATAAAAGGAATATTGAACCTGAAATTGACGAATATTATTTATAGAAAAACGATTCATTTTTTTGAATCGTTTTTATGATGATTTGCAAGTTCTATTTAACCATCCTATTTCAGAAAGTGTACTTTTATTTCCTGTAGCATCTTCTTCTGGCAATATATATGTGTTATCGGTCGCTAGATTTTGTGCTGCTACTTTTATAAGTTCTATTTGTTTATCATGTAATTTTTGTTTATTATTTTTTATGGTATTACTAACAACAGGAATTAGTATTGATGTTAAAATTCCTATTATTACTAGTACACCCATTAGTTCTATTAACGTAAATGCTTTTCTCTTTTCCATTGCAAACTTCTTAATGGCGCTAATCATATTCTTCATAACACCACCTTACCTGTCTTATATAATTTTACAATATAAAAAAAGAAAAAGCAAGTAATCTTGCTTTCTAATAACTATGAGTTTTTGTACCACTACAGTTTCCTGCACTATCACATACAATTATAGCATAATCAATAGTGTATGGTCCAAAAGAAGTACTCAAATCATATGGATTATCATAAACATGTCCATTTGCATCACGATAACTAGATATTATTGATGATACGTTATGATGTATTGTTCTATTATCACCACTAATTGCAACATTACCATGACTTTTATAATATTCTATACGTTGTACAGCTGTGTTAACACTACACGCTACAGGATCAGTTTTGTAACCAGAAATACAAGTTGATCTATAAAGTGTTAATTTATTTGTTTCATCTTGAAAATTATCAGAGAATGTGAAACGTTGACATTTGTTGTAAGTCGCATCTGTTGGACAATTTTCTATTTTTGAAACACTAGGTGCTGTTTTATCAATTTTAATCGTCATCAAACTTGAAGAACTACAATTATTTAATCCATCACATGCTCTTATATAATAATTATATACACTTTCCCATGATATTGTCCAAGATGTACTACTAGATGTAAATCCATTATTTGAATTATTATTTATCCAAGTAGAATTATCATGTGAATATTGATAATATACCCTTCCCACACCACTATCTGTTGATGAATAATTCATTCTAACATTATTATTAGTCCATGTATTGCTTGTATATGTACCAACATTACTTTCATTATATAATCTTTGCCCTGTTATTGTTGGGATTGTTGGGGCCGTCTTATCTATTCTAATCCATGTTGATTTTTGTCCTGAACAATTTCCTGCTCTATCACACACATTAAAATAAGCTAATTCATTTCTTTCCGCTGAAAAAGGTGTTGATGTGACAATATTTCCATCTATTGAAGCATCTTCTTTTGTCCATTCTGGTTTTGATGGATAGGAATAATAAACATCTTGAAGTCCAGAACCTTCTTCTGTTGTATTTAGTTTTACTGAAAAATCATAATTTACCCAATTACCTTTTGTTGGATTGTCTATACTTGTGATTACTGGTTTTTTTGTATCATAGTAAACATTAACTGTTTTACTACATGTTGTTACATTCCCTGCTTCATCTTCGATATCAAAGCTTAAATTATCGTTTCTTAATTCTGTTCCATTTTCATTATAAGTCTTGGTCTTATTTGACCCTTTCATCGGAGCTTTTGGAAGTCCATCACTTTTATCCTTTGACCCTGTTAAAACTATAGATACTCCTTCATTTGTCCATGTTGTATTTTCT
>OLGM01000440.1_pt1 | contig 26975 bp, 33 predicted proteins | sample 1606001 | NCBI WGS metagenome assembly OLGM01 (sample SAMN03283294) | human gut metagenome | biome: human-associated habitat; material: feces | host: Homo sapiens | place: Peru | collected 2012
CTCTCCAAGGCATATGTTTAATTCAAATTTAACTCACTTTTTAAAGTGGAGTCAACATTGCATATTTTACATGAGGATTTTGTCTCAGCAACCATCCATGATATATAGATGGTTGCCAAGCCCCTATGTCCCTTATATAAATACATTATAAAGCCTTTAGACAGAGCTTATTATCCCGAACTGAGGTAGAGTATGAGTATTCCTTCTCCTTCATGCATGATGAAATCATCACCGAGACTCTGTACTATTATCCGAATGGTCGCAAGTCGTTGGTGTTCAGCCGTGATGAAAGCAGAGGAACAGAGAAAAAGGACATCTATGAGTTTAAGACTGTCATCAAGCGTCCATTTGATGTGGCTGACAATACATCAAAGAAGACACTCTATATTTCTCGTGCCAGTCAGATGGACAGGGAAATAGCCCAAAAGATTTTCCTGTTCTTCTGCAATGACATCGTGCTTGATTATCAGGTGGCTAACATTGATTCTCTGGATGATTTGTTCAAGGAACGAAAGGAGCAGATGCTGGAGGTGTTGAGTACGGCAGATAGCGACATAGTTGACTTCAAGATTCAGAACAATGCCATCACGACGTTTCATCGTACCAACCCTTCCGTTGCGTTTGATTTCGAGACGGAAGAGTCGGAGGGAACCAAGACTTTGTTCCGGATGATGGTGAGGATGATTGGTATTATCCATGAAAGCAAGATGCTTCTTGTCGATGAGATAGACAACAGTCTCCATACCCAGCTGGTGGAATTTGTGATAGGTATGTTCAATCATAGCGACCATGCCCAGCTCATCTACACCACTCATAACACCCATTTGCTGAACACCGATTTCCAGCGAAGGGATCAGGTGTATTTCGTGAATAAGCGAGAGGATGGAAGCAGTGATTTGTATTCTCTGTTTGATTTCAAGGATTTCCGGGACACGCTGGATATGGAGAAGGCTTATCTGCAGGGACGCTTTGATGCTATTCCTACTATATCTAATCTCACTATTTAGCTTAGTATGAAGCATTTTACTTATCTTCGTACATAAATTATAAATATATGGCACAGATGAATCTTACTCCATTAGACGATGTGCTTGACAAGCACTTTGGAAAAGTTGGTACTCCGAAACGTGACGCATTTGAAAATGACGTGGACGAAGCTTTACATGCTTACCGTTTGGGAGAAGCCATTAAAAATGCTCGTATAGAGCAGACCCCTGATGCTTAATAATATATATAGAAAAAAGAGGGCGTACCATTCTGCCTTAAATACGCCCTCTTATTATACTCTATATAATAATCCAAACCTCTTTGATTAGACATATGATGTTTGTTATCAAAATGCAAACTGCAAATCCTGTGATCAACATCTCTTTTTTGCTTACGCCTTCCGTTCCCTGGAATATAAGATTGACGATTGTTTCAATAACTTGTTTCATTTCTCTGTGCTTTTAAAAAGGAAAGACTATACCACGTTGTCTTGTGGTTACATATGGGTTTTTGAAGTATTCTCTGTTATATGATAGAATCCACTTTCCAGAATCCTTTGTGAAAGAGAATAATGATTTATAAGTATTTTCCCATTTTTTGAAATCCTTCTCATTTGGCTTACTGAAATTCGGGTATTCTTTGTCTAGCTCAATTTCTCTAAAAGGCTTTTTTTCTTCTTGGTAGTGAATTGTAGAGTCCTTTTGTTCATTCCATTTTGTCTTGCTCCAGAATATATAGGAGGTAAATGTTGAACTTGTGGCTCTTTTTACTATCCAGCTTTCCCCGTTAATCAGGCTTTCCATGTAGGCTTCTCTTATTCTTATCCATGTTGTTCTTCTTGGAACTGCTTTGTCGTTTAAGAAGTCATGGTATTCTTGAAGTGTTATACGATTTATCTTACAGACTAAAACAGAGTCTCCTTTGGATAGAATGGTCATATCAGATAGCATTTTTTTTGCAGATAATTTTCTGGAGATATTCCAAATACTCTGTCTTTCTTCATATTCGTAACGATGGGCTTGTTGTATTAAGCTGAAGTACTTGTTCATCGTGCAATATGTGATGGTTGCTATGATTGCCACCACGGAGATTGCCAAAGATATTAAAATCTTACGTTTAGTTCTTGCCATAATTTAAAAGTTTATTTTGATAATTGATATTTTTTTGTTCATTGTTTGCTTTTAATTAGTTTATACTTTTTGATACTAAAGTAGCAATAGAGTATTGCACTTTCAAAAACGCTATAGCTTCCTATGCAGAAAGCACTGTACTTATTAAAAGGCTGACTCCAGCAAAACAACAATTTTTCCTTGATACTTAACCCTATGGGCAAATCGCTGTACTTTAGTTCTATGCACTTAAATGTTACTGCTAATGCTATTAGAGCAATTACTAATGCAATGCTAATTTTTTTTTCTTGTTTCATTGTTTTGTTTATTATATTTACCGACCTCTAAAGGCTAGCTCATAGCATAACCTTTAGAGCTGGCATTTTATGAAGTTATCTATTCTTGTGAAATAAAGTTAGGATGGCGTAACAAATACTCGTAAAGGCGTTTGACTACGTCATTGTAAAATGTCTTGTCATCATACCTTTTGTTCTCCTTTTTATTGTATATTCCGTAATAGGATAAGTGATAAGAGTCGATAGCAAGAATGTTTCGAGATTTGTCTATCCAAATTCCTTCTACTTCTGTCCATTCAAAATTGTAGCCGTTGGAATTGAGAAATTCTTCTAATATCATATTCTTGTTTCTGCTATTGGAACAGCAAATGATAATTTTTGGATTAATATTCTCAATTTGTCTTTTCAGATAGTCTTTATAGACTTCTGCTTCTGCTAGAACTATTTTATCATTTGCCTTACCAGAACCCCCAGTTTTCTTCAAGTTAATTCGGGCAAAAGGGTATTGGTCTATAGCCTCCAATATGTTTTCATTCGGTATATTTTCAAACTCTATGAACTTCGATGGAGTATCCAATACTGATTTCAGACCGTAAATGATATAGGCTATTCTTTTGTCAAGAGAATGCCCTATTAACATAGGATGTTCAATAGTACTACCTCTTTTCCTGAAAGAATCACATCTTTGGTCCCATGCGCAGCCTCCTGATAGGTTTGGCTCTTTGGTGATAAACAAAACGTTTTTATTCAAGTTGTTTGCCCAAAGTATATTGTCTTTCTTGGACGATATTCTAACAATATCTCCCATCTCGTTTTGGTGTAGTTCCCCTTTGAACATGATGCCGTCGAAGCAGAAAGAATCCTCTACTTGCTGTCGGATTTCTTGCAGCTTGCTTTCTGGTATGTTGTCTGTAACCATTCTGTTGATCATTTCTTGTTTCATTTCTTCAAGAATTTGATTGTTCGTGCTTTGATAATCTTTCATTTTTTGTCTCCTTACGTTTGTAAATATTGTTATTTCCATCTTATTCAAATTCCCAGTTTCATATATTCCCCAAGATAATTCAAAGTTGTGAATCCAGGAGCAGAAGAAATCGTTTAACTCTGAGTATTCTTCTTTTGAGAAGTTCCTTTTCTGTGGAATGTATATGATTAGACATATCTTCGAAGAACATGTTATCTGTTTTTTCTTCTTAAGGTATTCAAAGAACCTATGCATGAAAACATGTGTTTCTTCTCTGGGTTTTGCGGCATCTCTGAAACAATGGAAATTATGTTATAGAATTGTCTCAATCTCTTCCTGAGGAACTGCTATAACTGCAGTTCTTGAGAGATATTTGTTTGTTTCCTTTTGATTCATACATTTATGCTTTAAGTAAGTAATTATTTTGAAACATCGCCACAAGCTGACCATCTGGAAAAAATATGAGTTCCACCTTTGGGACCTTTTTCTTCATCTTCGGTTCTTTCCCATTCTACGTTCAAGACATGTGTGCAACCTAAATATTTTGCCATAGCTTTTAAATCGTCTTCGGCATCAGATTTATCTCGGTATGCATAGGTTTCAACATGTTGAATCTTGGTCAGATGGTCAAACCTGTTTCCTTGATAGTTACTAGAAACAGTTTTAACGTCCTCATTGTTTTCTAAAGCATTTATCATGTTGCCCATTTTCTGCTGATAGCTTTTTGCACATGATTTACAGAGATAATGAGCTTCCTTCCATAGTGAGTATTTGGGTGAGGTATATGAAGAATCTACTCTATGAAGTAAATCGTCCGCATTTGAATTGTAGTCTACTCTGGTTAAGCATTTTCCACACAAGACTTTACCACACTCATTGCATACATACTTGGTCAAGAAGTTTAGCTTCTTGTTACAATAACTGCATTTTGCCATAATTCTGTCTCCTATTTTTTATTGTTAATCAATATTCTCTGAAAGTTTTACAATCATACTAACCATATCTGGACCTTCTACACAGTGTTTTGAAGAACCACACCTGTATGGAAGTATACCGCCTTTGCATATGATCGGTGCTCCCTTGTAATTGATGTCTATTATTAGAACCAAGTCCCCATGATAACTATACCAATTATACCTCAACGATGAAAGAAGAAGTGGATTATTGTAAGTGTAGGACTTGATGAAAGGTATCAGAAACGTATTCTGAAATTCATCAATAGTGTCCATGTTGGGGTATCTAGTTGCAATCTCGTCTTGGAGCTTATTGGTCAGGTTTGTCTTATCATCAATCCCTATAATAAGTTTACAAGGCTTTTGCTCACTGATATTACACATGGCAACAATACTTTCAACAATCTCCTTTGGCTGGGCATTTTCATCCTTGGATCTATTCGCTGGCGTGAAAAGACTCTTTTTTTTCTCAAGTGTTTCAGATTCTTCGAAGTCCAAAGGAAAGGCAACAAGGCTTGTTAGCCTAATTTGTTTTTCCTCTTCTCTGAGATCTTGATTCACGAGAATCTGAAGTACTTCATTTCGTTTGTCTTCCTGTATGGATGGCATTATGTTGCTTAGTTTGCCAAGTAGTTCATTGAAGCTACATTCTATTTTTAAAGGTTTGGCATCCTTGAGTAGATAGGAGCCATCCACATAGTGTATTTGCTCCTGTGAATTGCTAATGCCATAGGTTTCGTGGTCAGGATAGAATGTTTGCTCATCTTTTTTGACTAGATGGATGCTACCTCCAATCTTGAGATGACCTGATTCCATCATGTTGGTAGGAAACACTGGATATTTGTGCATTACAGAGTAAGGGATAGTGACAGACTTGTCTCCCACAGTTATAGTATATACATTGTTTGTATAGTTGGTGATTTCACCTATAAATTTTTGAAATTTGCACATAATACTTATGTTTAAAGGGTTGCACTTAATGTTTAATTGCTCAAGGAATGTCTCTATGATATTCTCTTGAATGATAGTGGCTCTATATGAACCACCTTTACCTTTCAGCTTATAAAGGCTAGAGGTTTGATGGTATTTCTTGCTCATTCTTCTTAGCGAATGATACAGCAGATATACTCTATTAGGCTCTTTGCCATAGCTTACTTCATTCTTGTTGTTTGGAGCTCTGCTCCATGTATAGTTAGTATTACTCATTGTATAAAGTTTATGATAAGATGATGAATGCAAAATGTTGCTATAATGACTTCTATAATGCGGCCTAGGAGTCCCTTGAACATTGATAGCTCCAGAAGTCCCCAAAGTGGTCTGCAAATATAGTAGGTGAGGTTGTTGGCCCTTCCTGCTGATTGTAATATGAAAGTGATAATGTCTAATGCAGATATCACTCCAATAATGCTCAAAATGATTGATACTTTTCCCATAATCTTTACTTTTTAATTTATTCAATAATTAAACCGAAAGAAGGCTCTCTGGAACCTGCTTCGGTAAGGTGGTGGAAATACCTATGGTTGAGCAGATTTTAGCCAGAGAGCCTATACCTATATTGTATATGCCAGACTTATTCCACACCAACCCAGACAAGTTCCACCTTTACCGAGTGTGAGAAGTCGTAAGACTTTAATGTATAATTCTATATATTCATAATTTCTATGTTAAGAACCTTTCACCAACACCATTCTGGTTATTCGTTCTGGGTGCAAAATTATGGAAAATAAATAATGGCTCCAAACATATTGTTAATTAATATAAAACCGCGCGGAAATTTATAACTGATATTTGCATATTACATTATTTTTTCTTATTTTTGCACGAAAAATGGAAGAAATAATTAGAATAGAAGATAAAGCACATTGTTTGTTGAATAAACAATGTGATAGGTTGAAAAAGTTGTGGGGTGAAGGTACATACTTGACAATTTTACATTCTATCGTTGTATATGTATTAGCTTTAAAAGCAAATATAAGTTGTTCTATGCAGGATTCTTTTCATAAAGTTTTGCATGGTAATTTTGTTGGTATAGATGAGGAAAGTTTAAAAGTCCTTATTAACATGGTCCCAGATACCATTGGTTATGCTGAAATTCAAAACTATATTGTTTCATTTCAAAATTCATTTGTAGATAAAGAGATTCTTATAGAGATTGAGCGGTATATGGAATTGGTTAATTGTAAAAGACTAGAAACGAGTTTTTATAATGCCGATCTTGCTGATTATTCTTTTAATTCAAATATTGAGTACTCTCTCATGTTTTACGGAGATCACCGCTTGTTTGAGTGTTATTTATTCTCTATATATTCTTGCTGCATAGGGCAGCAGGATATAGCTTCAAATAAGTACTCCGATGATGACACATTGTTTGTTGTAGATTTAAGTGCATATATGAAAAATGAAAATACATTCAGTAATTTAAAACAGGAACTGTTTGATAAGATTAATAAAGATAAAATAATTTTTATAATTCCTAATAAAATGCTTGAGTATTCATATATGTCATCTGATAATGTTAATGCATATTCAAATGAGGTACGGCAATATCTCTTCCTATTACTTGGCTTTTCATGGAAAATCACAGAATTTGCTAAATGTAGTATAGCTTATAAGCTAGATGTTAAACAAAGTGAACATGTAACTTTTTCTTTTGTAAAAAATGACATGTCTGTTTCATATTCTTACAATATAAGGGATTATAGTAGTATTAAGGATAAATTTCAATCAGGTATGAATAACAATGATGTTTTATTTCATAATGTTACAACTCTTACCCTTCGTCCTTCCTTTTTCACACTTCATGTTATGGTTAATAGACTATTGAAAGCATTTATTAAAGAGAAGTATACGCATGGTCTTCAAGGAGTTCCCTATTATCAAGATAGCTATAAAGTTAATTGGAAAGAATGCCTATCTTTTAATGATGTATTTAAAAGAATATGTATGTATCGCGAGGGAGAAATCTCTTCAAGTAACGTTTATTGTGATTTGTATTTTAATAATATAGAAGAAATATGTGGTGATGCATATGAGTTAGAGCCAGCTTATCGTTTAAATAATTTAAAACGTACTAATTTAAAGTCAATTATTCAAAAAGCTAGTGAACTTATAAGAAATGAAGCTTCTAGACATTCAATTTATTTACAGCCTTCTGATATGTTATTTCTTATGAAACACATTGAGATTCCTAGAACATTACTTTTTTCTAAGAGTGAGGGACTGGTAAATATGGTTAATAAAATGTATGCAGCTGGACTTAAGTCTACTAAACTTCAAAATTTGCAAACAGTAATACCTGAGATTAGTGAAGTAGAAGGAAAACCTTATTACGAGAAGTTGTCAAAACTATTGTGTCTCTTTGAAACATTTAAAATCTTACATAAAGATAAATACAATATTTATACTTGGCATACAAAAATAGATTGTACTAATAATATAGATGAATTTCTGTTAAACAAGATGAGAAATGATGCAAAAACCAAGCATTTATTCTTTTTTTTATGCAGTGCTTGCGTAGATGATAAGGATAAACTTATTTTTTTTAATACAGACAAGGGACTATCATATAAAAATTATACGGATATGCGTAAAGATTTATTGGTATTTTTTCCTCATTTGAAATCTAACAAAATTAAAAATTCAGAAGACCAATTTAGGAAGAATTTGAAAGAATTTTCAAAGGGACAATATGATATTGCTCAATTTGAAAAACCAGAAGATGAACCTCTTAAAACGTGGAAAAAGCAAAAAAAAATGTATTTAGATTTAATAGAAGATTACATTAAAACAGATCTGTTATCTATGAAAGAAGAAAGCGAAAATTCAGCTTCAAGATTCTTAAAAGAATTGAAAGGTTTTATTAATCTTTTAAATGGTTCATCCGACATTTCGTGTGATAGAAAGTAAGAGTTTTTTTGTAAAAGCCTCAAACATATATAAAACAGAGTTTAACCCTCGAAAACTGCAATATAATTACAAATATCGTGGTTAAAACGGTTTTTGTGGTGCATCAGAGGCAATTTAATCGTTGAAAATCCTGCATAAGGAAGTTGCTGTTTTTGTTGTACGTAGATATTCGAATAGGAATACTTCGATGCAAAAATAGCAACTTTTTCAATTGCGCCCGCACTGTGGACGCAATTGAAAAAGTACAATTCATGTTGTTGGTCATGTGGACGTGAATACATGTATATATGTATAGGTGTGTACATGAATACACCATTTAAAGCCGTAAAAAGCCGAAAAAGAGACTCTTTAAAGCCTTTTTTTAGAAAAAATCACTCACAAAACAACTTTTTTGAAACTTTTTTCTTGCTACGAAAAAAGACTTCACTCTCCCTTTCTACCTTTGCATCGTCAAAATAAGGAAGTATGGGTGAGCGGCTTAAACCAGCACACTGCTAACGTGCCGGACCGAAAGGTTCCGAAGGTTCGAATCCTTCTGCTTCCGCATTTTGGCTCGTTAGCTCAGTTGGATCAGAGCACGACGCTACGAACGTCGGGGTCGGGAGTTCGAGTCTCTCACGAGTCACAACATTGGAGGTTTGGCAGAGTTGGTCTATTGCACCGGTCTTGAAAACCGGCAGGCGGCAACGTCTCAAAGGTTCGAATCCTTTAGCCTCCGCAAACTTGCCCTATCGCATAACGGTAGTGCGGCAGATTCTGGATCTGCAAGTGGTGGTTCGATTCCATCTGGGGCAACATCAGTAAGGAGCTTTGGCAGACTTGGTGTATGCGCGGGACTGAAAATCCCGAGAACGTGGTTCGACTCCACGAGGCTCCACTTTAAAATTCGGGAGTGCTCCAGTGGCAACGAGGGCGGACTGTAAATCCGCTGTCTGATGACTTCGTAGGTTCGAGTCCTACCTCCCGAACTCAACTTGCCCCATGGTATAATGGTAGCACAACGGGTTTTGGTCCTGTTAGCGAAGGTTCGATTCCTTCTGGGGCGACAAGTTAAGAAACAACTTCATGGTGTAATTGGTAGCATGCCAGATTTCGGTTCTGGAGGTGGTGGTTCGAATCCATCTGGAGTTTATATGGAGTTTGTAGCTCAGTTGGTAGAGTGCCAGGTTGTGGCTCTGGTGGTCATGGGTTCGATCCCCATCAAACTTCCAAATGCTTCAATAGCACAGTGGTAGTGCAGCTCACTTGTAATGAGCAGGTCGTAGGTTCGAATCCTACTTGAAGCTCCACATAAGAAAGGCTTCTCTTCAGGCAGTTTTGCTTGAAAAGAAGCCTTTTAGCTTTCTTGTAAGACGATGTCTCGCTGATGTTCGTTCATAATTTTCCTCCTTTTTCCTTACACAAAGTTCAGAATAGATTTGAGTCTGTCCTGTACCTTGTTGAGCACCTGGATGGTGTCTTCGTTGTTCTTATCCTTCTTGTTTTCAAGAAGAATGATAGCCTTCTTTATCAACTTGCAGTCCTCTATGGATAAAGGCATTTCAGTGATAGAATAGTCAGGATCAGCGTATCTGTAGTATATTCTATCATAAACCTCGATAGGAGCATTGTAGCCCAGTTTGTCAGATCTCATAATCTGTATATCCATCTGAACAGTTCTGGCGCATACTCCTTTGGTGATTCCCTCCATGTCGTAGAGAGCGTCGCTACATGCCTCCACGAGATCATCGAGAGTCCATCTTCTGTATCTGTTTCTCAAACAGTTGTCTATAGTTTTGTACCTTATTAAGGCATTCTTATTTGCTGGCATAGTTCTTTCATTTTAAGCGTAAAAAATATAGTTGGATTTCATCCAGCTTTTTCTCGCCATGTCAGAGCTGAAGCCAAGCATTTGGCTAAAAAGAAAAAGTTGGATTTTCCCGGCAAGGAAACTCCAACTCTTTCGTATTATCTTTATTCTCTGTGGGGCACGCTGTTACGATACCCGATAGAAATAACTATGCGAATAATGATGTGGAAATCCTATACCGGCTGCATCTGATGTACTTGATGTATGTACATAACTATTCCGCTCAAAGCGTCGATAACTCTGAACGAATGATTGTGATGTTATGTGCATATTTAAATTCATTTCCGTATAGGATTTTTATTGTATTTTACTTCTAAATTCTTTTAACGGGTGCAAAGATACAAAAATAGTGCGAAATCTTTTTGCGTAGCAGCAAAAAAATGGTATAAACATGCGGATTTTAATCAAAATAAGCTGTTCTTATAGTGATAATCGGCTGATTTTCCCTGATAATGCTTCGCCCCACGCCATGAAGGATGCTACTGGAGTTCCACCTGATAGACTTTGCATTTATGTCAGCAGAGCATGACGTAAGTGCAAAGTCCCTCAGTCGGAAGGTGCCCACGAAACGACATCCGGTAGCTTACAAACTGAGTAGGTGGGACGCAAGCGATTCCCACTTAATCAGTTTGCCACTACTGCATGTCCATTCGTCGAGAAGGGCACTGGCTCACAGCATCAACCTTCATTTTCCCTCCCTTCCACCTTATTATAATATCCTGGTATTCCTCTTTAAAATGTATTCATGTGGACGTGAATACATATATACAAGGATAGGTGTGTACGTGTACACATGAATACAACTTGAAGCCCTCATACCATGATGAGTAGCAGGCCTTTATAGATTTGCATTTTATAAGCAAGATGATAATGCTTCGCCCCACGCCATGAAGGATGCTACTGGAGTTCCACCTGATAGACTTTGCATTTATGTCAGCAGAGCATGACGTAAGTGCAAAGTCCCTCAGTCGGAAGGTGCCCACGAAACGACATCCGGTAGCTTACAAACTGAGTAGGTGGGACGCAAGCGATTCCCACTTAATCAGTTTGCCACTACTGCATGTCCATTCGTCGAGAAGGGCACTGGCTCACAGCATCGTCCTTCATTTTCCCTCCCTTCCACCTTATTATAATATCATGGTCTTCCTCTTTATAAGCATTCTGTCTTTTCTAAATAAATCTTTCGGCTTTCCTTCATTATAATCTTCGCCCACACCATAGTCCAGTAAGCATGAACAGTTAGCCAGGGTGTTGTTCTTTCGCAGGCCGATTATATCGACTTACGAAGGAACAACACGCTGGCTTTTTAAACTGTTGATACTTGCTTGGACTATTCCCACCCAGCTTTTTTTATCCCTTCAGTCATTCCCAGTTATACTATATTCTTCTTACTGAAACCAGAAGTCTTTGCTTCCGTATCGTCTTTGGGATTTCGGGATTCTTTTTCTGCAAAGTTATCGCGTATCTGGCAAATAGCAAGTCGTGATTCGGTAACAATCTTCCTTTTCCATGAAACATGCAAAAGAGTATTCTTCCCATCAGACTTGCCTTATTGCCTTGTACGCACTTTGAAAAGCAGAAAAAGCTTCCCGATCCCAAGTCCGAAAGGACTTAACGAAAGGGAGAAAAAATTTAGAGACTATGGCAAAAGATTTCAACAACCGCCTGATTACTCCAGAATTGGAGAAGGCAATGCAGGACTATCCGCTCTATTCCCAGGATAGCAAGAAGAAGGATGCAGTTTGCATCGCAGTGTTTTTCATCGGCAACGCTCGCTGGTACATTCTTGAAGGACAGCGAGAGAATGATGATTTTGTGCTCTTTGGCATCGTTGTAGGTCTGGCTGAGACTGAATACAGCTACATTTCTGCCAATGAAATGGCAAGTGTGGAACTGGACGCAACCAAGTTCGGACTCGGCAAGGTCAGAGTGGAGCAGAGAAAGCCATTCCAACCATGTCAGCTTTCAGAAATCTTCGACAGAGAGTTGCAGTCTTTCCTCAGCAGACTTTACGATTGAAAACATTTTTCTCGGTGGGTAGTGGCTGATGGCTGCTACCTGCCAAGTAACAACACTTAAAGCAATGAACATGGTACAGGTTTACATCAAGGGACAGGAGGATAAGGAGTTGAGCAGCTTTTTGCGCTATTATCCAGTACGTATCAAGAACATCGGTATGGATGCTTTCTTCGACCGCCAGGTTGTCTATGATTTCAAGGATGGTCGAAACCATGCAGATGTGGCGAAGTGCGTGGCAAAGATGCTCGTCAAGAAGTTTGGTCGCAAGGTTCGCAGCGTTGTCTTCTCTTGCGTTCCTGCAAGCAGTCAGGAGCGTAACGAGGCACGCAACAAGAACTTCTCTGAACTTGTCTGCAAGTTTTCTGGAGCAATCAACGGCTTTTCCCATGTCAAGGTTGTTGGCGAACGTACCGCAGTTCATGGCACAAAGGTCAAGAAGGAAGAGCGAGCAAAGCGCTTGAAGGAAAAGAATAATATTGAGGTGGATGCGAACTTCTTCAAAAACAAGATAGTCTGCATTTGGGACGATGTGGTCACTACCGGCACTTCATTCTGTGCCTACACTGCACAATTAGAACAAGTAGGGGCGCACGTAACAAACGGCATTTTCCTCGGCAAGACATCATATAAATATGTACAGCAATGAAAAGAAAGAACATGACAAAGTTTGATAAGGCTGTTTCGGCAGCCTTTACAGGTCATCGCTTTTACAACTTCTCTCAGCAGGAGGTCATAAGAGAGCGATTGACCAAAGCCATTCTCGAAGCTTACGAGCATGGCATCAGCAATTTTATTTCGGGATTCGCCATCGGTATTGACTTGATGGCAGCCCAGATAGTGCTGTCGCTGAAACCTTCCTGCCCGGGAATGACGCTTACCGCAGCCATTCCTTTCAGAGGTCAGGCAGATAGGTTCAAGCCCAGCGACAGGATGGTTTATGATGGATTGATGGCTTCAGCAGATGAGGTGATCATCCTTTCAGAATACTATTACACCCGATGTTTTCTTGACCGAGACGAGTTTATGATTGAGAATGCGTCCCTTCTTATAGCTTTCTATGATGGGAGAGAGAAGGGTGGAACCTACTACACTTTCAAGAAAGCCAACAGCTTGGGCGTTCCGGTTGTGAATATATATTGAATAACTCGCTAAATATCAAGCTTATGAATGAATTTGTTGACATCATCGTTATCTACATCGTTTTCCGTGCCATCATCGCCTTCCTGGGCGCATGGTGGCATGGAGACGGACGCAACGATTTCAGACGAGACCGATAAATCTGTAGAAAATGTAAAATGTTACGGATATTATTTATATTCTCCGTAACTTTTTACATAAAATATTCGTTATTCTCAATAAGAATTTGTATCTTTGCACAAAAAAATAGTGTGTATTATGGATAGAAATACAATCATAGATACGATGCAAAAGCAGGGAGGATTCATAACCGCAGGTGAAGTGCAAAGCCGTGGCGAATATGAACAGCTTCGTCGTGCTACAGAAAACGGAACGCTTATGCGGCTTCGTAACGGTATTTATGTTGAATTCTCAGCCCTGGCAAATAACATGATAGATGTAGAGCGTATTGTTCCGCACGGAGTACTTTGTCTATATAGTGCATTTGCTCATTATGGTCTTTCCACACAAGTACCTTCTGCTACATGTATTGCTATTGAAGCTAAGCGAAAGGTGCGTTTGCCAGAATATCCTCCTATCGATCTCTATTTTTGGAAAAAGGAGAACTTGGAATTTGGTGTTATTCAAAAGAATATATCGGGATATTCTGTGCTTATCACTGATTTTGAACGAACTGTCTGTGATGCAGTTAAGTTCCGAAACAAAATAGGACTAGATGTATGTGGCGAAGTGATAGATAATTATCTTAAAAACGAGAACCGCAACATAACTCTACTACATGAATACGCACAGAAACTAAGAGTAAAAAATATATTGACTACATATTTGGAGACAAGACTATGATAAAAAATATAGGAAAGTCCATCAGGACACGTTTGCTGAACCTTGCCAAAGAAGAGAAACAAGAGTATATGAAGGTATTGGTGAGATACTTGCATGAACGCTTGTTATTCCGCATTTCTGCAAGCCCATACAAGTGCCACTTTCTGCTGAAAGGTAGTTCTTTGTTGTTCGCTTTAGATGGGTTCAAGGCACGTCCAACTATTGATATAGATTTGTTGGGTGAGCGTATCAGTAATGATAGAGAGAACCTTAGGGGAGTTTTCCAAAAGGTATGCGGCATAGAATGTGAAGACGATGGTGTTATTTTCGATGCAGCTTCGCTTGAATTGGAGCCGATTGCCGTTGACAAGAAGTACCCAGGCACCTGTGTAAAAGTTATAGCTCACTTCGATACGATAGTACAGCAAGTATCTGTTGACATAGGTTTTGGTGATGTGGTAACACCATATCCTTTATCTTTAGACTATCCTTTATTGTTGCCAGATGTTCCTGCAGTGGAACTGTATGCCTATTCTTTGGAAACTCTAATAGCAGAGAAGTTTCATGCAATGGTCGATCGTGATGAAAGCAATAGCCGTATGAAGGACTTCTTTGATGTATATCAGTTGTTCGTCAACCATGAGATTGACCGTGAATTACTTTCAGAAGCTATTGTCTGCACATTCAAGAACAGAAGTACCCATTACCGGGAGAATCTTGCCCTTTTCACAGATACATTTGCTGCAGATGCCACACGTAATATTTGGTGGAAGGCTTTCTTGAAGAAGATACGTTGGAAAGAGCCGATAGAATTCTCTATTGTTATGAAGTGCATCAAAGAAAATCTACAAGAGTATTGGAACAAGGAAACATTAGGATAAAGAATTATGGAAAAGGAAATATTATTGAATAATGGAGTGAAGATTCCTACACCGGGCTTCGGAACGTTTCTCACTCCTGATGGAGCAACCTGCGTTGAAGCTGTTAAGGCTGCCATCGCTGCTGGCTACACCCACATCGACACCGCTGCTATCTATAAAAATGAGAAGAGCGTGGGCGAGGGAATCAAGGAAAGTGGAATCAAGCGTGAGAATCTCTTTGTTACCAGCAAGGTTTGGAACACGGAGCGTGGTTACGACAAGACGTTGAAGGCATTTGACAAGACTTTGAGTGATTTAGGTCTTGATTATCTCGACCTCTATCTCATTCATTGGCCAGCCAACGAATTTCAGTTTGGTAAGGATGCTAATCAGCTGAATGTAGAGACATGGAAAGCGATGGAGCGTCTTCATGAAGAGGGCTTGATTCGCAGCATCGGTCTTTCCAACTTCATGCAGCATCATGCAGAGCCAGTAATGGCGAAGGCAAACATCTGTCCGATGGTTGACCAGATAGAGTATCATCCTGGATTCACCCAGAAGGAGTGCGTGGAGTTCTGCCAGAAGAACAATATTCTTGTGGAAGCATGGAGCCCATTGGGAAGAGGCAATGTCTTGGACAATCCTCTCTTGAAGTCGATTGCTGCCAACCATGGCAAGAGCGTGGCTCAGGTAGTTATCCGTTGGGTGATGCAGACAGGCGTGCTGCCGCTGGTAAAGTCGGTTACTCCAAGCCGAATCAAGGAAAACATAGGTGTATTCGACTTTGAACTCTCTCAGCAGGAAATACTTGAAATCGCATCGCTGAAGGCTGACAGAATCGGTTCAGATCCAGATACATGTGACTTCTAAAATAGCAAAACCGACTGATTATAGTGTCAGTCGGTTTTACCTATTCTTGCTTGTAAAGAGGCTATATTGATTTGGAATACAAATGTTAGCTTCTTACAATCCAACCTTCAACCCTCTTTGTTTGAAGTTGAATTCATCGAAGACGTCACCTGCTTCCACTTCCACTTTCATAAAGCGGTTAGCATCCAGTGTTGTAGGCTGAATGGTTACAGTCAATATATTTCCTTCACTTTTAGCAGTCAGCCAATCTGTTGTAATGGATGCATCCTTATTGTCATCATAATTAGGAGAAAATCTCTTTTCTTCACCTCCTGCTTCTTTTTCTGTAGCCGACACTACCCAAAAAGAACTATAGTTTGTGCAATAGAACACATAAGTTCCTCCCTGTGGCGGCACATGAAAATAGTCGTCACTTGATTTCTTGACTTCAGTTTTCCATTTCATCGGGTCCCAGTCGCCATCTTCATCGCTGCAGGATGATACAAAAAATGGAAGAACCATTAAAAAGAGTAACAATAAATTCTTTTTCATTTTATTTTATGTTTGATAATCTATCTATCTTATAAACGCAAAATACAAGAGATCTTGCATCATCAACATCTTTTTTTGATTATGGCGATGCGCATTTAACCTTATTTATTAGGTTGAAAGATGAAAATGTAAAAAGTTACGGAGAATGTGAATTATCTCCGTAGCTTTTTACATAGAGCATCTGTTATGTTCTTCCGATGGGAGTAGCTTGCAGCTTCCATGAAACTCTTCAGCTTCATGCATTTCTTCGAAGACGAGCATAGGCGAATCTGTGATGTTCTTTTTGAAATCAGCAATACATTGTGAGGAGAGTTTTCCTAAGAATACCACAATTCTGTTCTGTTCGATGTTTATACCAGAGGAAATCCAATTTAGCTTTTTGCGCAATGAAGGATTTCCAAAGTACTTTTTGTCGAGAACTTCTTTTATTTCATTTAATTCGTTCAAAGAATACGTGCATGATTTAAAGAATAAGTTGGGATGCTTGCCGATTCTTTCGTAAATATCAGCAATTCCATTTTTATCCAATTTCTTAACAAGAATGACAAGACTGTCTTTGGTGCCCGTATAACTTCCTCCAAAATATGCAGGATAAGATATGTTCTCATCACAATCCCTTTTATTATTAGTAGAGAAGGACTTATGCAATTCTTCGTTTAAAGTTAATGATGTTTCTTTGCCAGCTTGCTTCTGCGCACTCGTTTTTGCCCCATTATTTACTTTAGGGGCATTTGTGCAAGCTATAAATGCGAAAAATATAGCGGCGAAGGTCAGCATGTATAATTTCATGTATAATTTATTGTACTTCATAAACTAAAAAAAATGTTGTTAACGTAATGCACTCAAGTCTCGGCTTGATTCTTGCATTTAAGTTTTTGTATTATTCCAGTTTCCATCCGCAATCGCCATGGTAAATCATCTGTCGGGTCATTCCACCATCTATGCAGATGTTCTCGCCTGTGATGAAACCTGCCTTTTCGGAACAGAGGAAAAGTACCATGTTGGCAATGTCGAGAGGATTGCCGACTCTGCCTGCCGGTTGCTGGTAGGCATCGGGACCCTCATACACTTTATAGTCCGTATCTATCCATCCTGGAGAGATGGAATTGACACGAGCCTTGCCTGCAAGACTGACGGCAAGGGCATGTGTGAGTGCTGCAATACCGCCTTTCGCAGCCGTGTAGCTTTCTGTCTGAGGCTGACTCATGCGGTCGCGAGAAGATGAAATATTGACGATGGAAGCTCCTTCTGCAAGATGATCCTTCAGGAGTTTCACCATGTAGAATGGCGCAGTTACACCAACTTTGAGCGCATACTCAAATTCTTCGTATGAGCATTCGTCAATGCCTTTCATCAGGGGTAGGGCATTGTTCACGATGAAATCTACCTTGCCGTATTTTTCGATTACCAGTTTCGTGAACTTCTCAATAGCATACTTGTCTGAGAGGTCGCCAACAAAATGATCAAGTCCTTCTTGCTTGTCGATGACTTCTACCAGAGCTCCTTGCTTTCTGAATTCTTCGGCAATACATTTGCCAATGCCTTGTGCGCCACCTGTCACGATGACTACTTTATCTTTGTATTCCATTATTTTCATTTGTTTTTCTGATGAAACTCCTTCCTTGTCTTTGCCATTGCTTCCGTAGCCTTATCGTGGGTTTCTATCAGCAATGGGCTTTTGTGATATTGCACAATCTTGACTCCGACTGAGTTGTGCCTTTTCTTTTCCTCGATACATTGAATGATCAAGTCCGGATTAGCCGACTTTGATGTTGGAGTCTTGTCAAAGTTCTGAATATAGGCAGCGTTGGTCAGGAAGAGAATGTCGGAACCTTCCGGGATTTCCTGCATTACCTTGATCATGAGGGTTAGCATCATTCGAAACTCAGTGGTGTGTAGGTCGCTGATTACATCACAGCTGATGATGTTGCCGTTATGCTCAATCACAACGGCAGCACCACCAGCTCGCTCTTTATGGCCATAATCACATGAGCCACCTATCCAAACGTAATATGTATATGCATCTTGTATCATAATTATTTACCATCCAATCTCTATATACATCTCGAATTATAGAGATAATCCCATACTTCCTGAGCAGGTCTTTTCAATCTGATGATGGGATCAATGAAAAATAACTTTCCATTTCGTCGCAAAGAACATTGTCACTAAGATTCGAAATATCCGTTATTGCCAAATATTCATTACCATAGAAATACTTGTCTTCCTTAGTTAATCCCAATACATTTCGGAGATAGTCATCTATCATTTTGGGGGTAGGAACTCTAAACATAGATGATATGTTCTTTTGCTGCAAGACGATTCTGATTCCTTTATTATCTTCTGAAATTCCGATGAACCTGTACTGGTACCAGGAAATAACATGTTGTGTATCAGATGCTCGTAGATAATATCCTCCGGATGAGATTGTTCTAAAGGAGCCTTGGAAAATGGAGATTTCATCTTTGTGAAGACACTTCCGTCCTTGCTCAAAAAGACAATACTTTCCCCTGTTGGAATCATCCGTCGATTGCCGAATTTATCCCAATCTGCCATATTTCATCTCCACGCCCACCTTATCATACTGCTAGCGCTAGCCGGTTGGTGGCTCAGTAAATGTGATGCGAACTGCAGCCGTGCGTAAAAGGGAACGTGCGATGCTCTGGTCGAAAGCATGGCTAGGATCCCTGTAAGAGTGATTTTTGGCTGTTTCATATTTTTACATTTCCCGTTCTCTTCAGTACGCCCCACTGCTGCAGTTCTCCCTTGATGGCCTTGAAATAACTCTTGAAAATCACATAGTACATGATCCAGCGATAGAAGAAGCGCTGCGGTATAATCCATAACAACGTCCACAACGATTCCCTTTCCACGATGAAGGCCATGATGGATACGCTTGCATCTACAATCAGGAAAATCAGATAGTAGATGAATATCTGCCAGGCATTGCCCGAGAACAGTCCTGCCAGCATCAGAACGTCGGCTATCGGCGAGAACGTAGGGATGATGTACTGGAACACGAGCATATTAGGCAAAGCCCACAAGCCGAATCCCTTATAACGGCTGCGGAAGAGGTTGCGACGATGTTTCCAGAAAGTCTGCATCACACCGAAACACCAGCGGGTGCGCTGCTTTACAAACTGTCTGATATTTTCGGGTGCTTCGGTCATTGCTACAGCATGGTTTTCGTTCTCGATAACATAGCCTGCCTCGATGATGCGCATCGTCAGGTCGCAGTCTTCAGCAAGAGTGTCGGTTGTGAAATATCCAGCTTTCTCCATAGCTTCCTTGCGGAACGCTCCGATGGCACCAGGCACCACGGTGATGGCGTTGATGGCAGAGTAGGCCATTCTGTCGAAGTTCTGAGAAGTGATATACTCTATTGCCTGCCAGTTGGTGAGCATGTTGCGGCAGTTGCCCACCTTCACGTTGCCGGCAACGGCTCCCACACGTTTCTCCTTGTCGGCAGCAAAGTGTCTCATCAGCTTGCTCAAGGCATCGTGGCGCAGTTGCGTATCAGCATCTATACATACTACGAAGTCGGCATCTGTGTGGCTCAATCCGAAGTTCAGGGCAGCCGCCTTGCCTCCATTGGGCTTGGTGAAGATTGCCACCTTCGGATGATTGCCGAATTTCTCTTTTAGTCTTGCAAGAGTATGGTCTTTGCTGCCGTCGTCCACGGCTACGATATCGAACAAAGGGTAATCTTGCTCAATCAGATTGTAAATCGTGTTTACTACGTTTACCTCCTCGTTATAGGCTGGTACAATGATGGAAACCTTAGGCATATTCTCCTTGCCGAGATTATCATAATTGCGTCTGCGTTCTATTCGTTTTTCCTTGATGACAAGACCATACATGAATATGAGTCGCATAAATCCGAGGACGAGGAATACGAGGAAGAGTGCGGTGATAAAATCGCTCAGATGGTAGATGAATTCTGCCAGTGTGAGGTTCATCTGCATGGCATAGTAAGCCTTTCCTTTCTGTATCGTAGGCATCAGTGTCTCGCGTTTCATCCCCAGATATTCCTCCAGCGAGATGAAGCGATAGCCTTCTTTCTGCAGGGTGGTGATGATGCGCGGCAGGGCCTGTATGGTTGCCTTGCGGGTGATACCGCCAGCATCGTGGAGCAGGATGATGTGACCGTCTTCGTGGTGTACGCCATCGGTAACACGCTGGTAAATCTGGTCGGCTGTTACGCCCGGCTTCCAATCGTTAGGGTCGATGCTTTCGCCAACCATCAGGTAGTTGCGGCGTGAAGCAAGAATCATCGGCTCTATTTCCTCATGCTGGGTTGGGTCGCTGTCGGCGTTGTATGGGGCACGAAACAGGATGGTGCTGTGCCCGGTTATGCTCTCTATCAGCATTCGCGTGAGCTTCAGCTCTGCATAGGTGCGGTCGTCGGAGTTCTCTATCACGTTGTGATGGGTAAAGGTGTGGTTGCCGATGGTGTGCCCGGCTTCATACACCTTCCTCACAAGGGGCAGGTTCTTCTCCATCTGCAGACCTACCATGAAGAATGCTGCAGGTACGTGGTGTTCCTTCAGAATACTGAGCACCTGGGGAGTCCATTTGCTGTCAGGACCGTCATCGAAGGTGATAACGAGGTCTTTGGCGTGGCAGCGACCGATTTTTGTTACAGTATAATTGGATGGCAGTTTGCGGTATATTTCATTGGCAACAAGTCCGTCATCCTTGTCTTTCACGATGGATATGTAGCCTGGCTGCGGTTCCGACTCCACCTGCAGCACCTCTCCGTTGCCCACGAAATTCACATCGTCCAGACTTCTTATCTGGAGCAGCTTCTGCAGGTTCCAGTTGGAGGTGTTTTCGTAACTCATGTCCTTGCCGTAGAAGTTCCATATACGGGAATCTTCTGTGCCCAGTCGCCACACGCTGAATCCGGCAAGATGGTATTCTGCCCCGAAGCGCATGATATTATAGGAGGTGGCAGCATCAGTGAGATAAACCTGATGGAGCTTGTTGTTGTCATCTATATATGAGAAGTTCAGATTGTATGAATCTTCGTTGAAGTCTATCGGAGCACCAGCGTTCAAAGCAGAGGCTACGGCTTGGTTGAAGGTTACGGTTTCTCCCTGTTTCTCCTCGCACCAGTCGTAGCCATAGGCTGCCAGTCCCAGAACGAGCTTATCGTTGGGAATATTGCGTGCCGCCCAGTCGGTGGCACGTTCTACAAACTGCTGTGAGCATACGTCGCCCGGCTTGCTTGCCGAGTTGTGCTCGTCGTACGCCATCAGGAAGAGATAGTCGTTGTACTTGGCGAGCTGCTCCATGTCGTAGTCTTCATTGAATGGAGCTACATCCTGGGTAACATAGAGTCCTTCCTTATGGAAGACTGCCGACAGTTCGCTCACAAAGGTGGTGAGCAGGGCGTTGTCGTTTATCTGCAGGTCTTCCAGGTCAATGTTGATTCCGCAGAAATTGTACTTACGGCAGGCATCGAGAAGTTTTTCCGTAAACAGTTTTCTCCTGCCTGCATCCTTCATGATACTGCCGATGGCTTCGCTTCTGAAGTCTTCGCCATAGTTGTTGGTAAGCATCGCCATTACGGGCACGCCTGCCTTCTGCGCCAGGCGAAGGGCTTTCTTATCTACCTGAGTATTGAGCACTCCGGTTTTCGGATTGATGAACAGCCATTCGCCCATGAGCAGGTTGATGTGACTGATGTTGCGCTTCAGTGAAAGCAGCGATCGCTTGTCCCAGTTTACATACCATGCAGCTCGGATTCCCATGCGCGGATTGTTCCACTCTCTGAGATATTTCTCGGTGAGTTGGCCACTTTTTCCTGTAAAACGGGTCTTTCTTATCGAGGCCTCGGCATAGTTGGTGTGCATCTTCTTCTCGTGGAAGAAGCGGCGGAACGACTTGTATTCCTTTGCCGTCTCATTGTTGCGCATGAGTGGCTTTTCTGCGGTCATCACCTTGTGATAGTCGTGCACGAAGGGAATCTTCGGACTGCCTTCCAATGCGAATAAAGTTAGAAATACGATGATGAACAATACGATGATTGCCCCGATAACTCTCATGCTCCACTGGAACTTTTTCCAGCGAGAACGTGAGTCTGTTTGAAAAATCTGCTTATCCATATCCTGAATATATTTTGAAACACACTTTTTTTTATGCTATAAATCCATTATCTGGTCATCCGTCTTCTGGACGATACGTCTGCTGCTTCTGTTACGATGGTTGATGATGAGCGGCACACGTTCCACTGCTACCATAGATGTGTCAAGACCCAATGCCTTCGGCTCGTCAATGCCAATCTTGCTGATGAGAGCGTAGATACTCATCAGTAAATTCTGTTGACGGTTACAAGAACTCTCCGGGTAATAAACGCGGTGGATAATGATGAATCGGAAGTCACCAGAAATTCCGTTTTTCCGCAGAGAAGGATATGTACTTCTCAAATCTACCTTACCGTCGGCCACCAGGTCTTCCACAACTTGTCGCAAATAGAGACTTACCCGAGGTTCTATGCGGAAACCTATGTGCATAGTTACACTGTAGAGAGTGTCAGGCACCAGGGTTTCGCAACTGTATTCCAGCGTGTCAGGAGTGTCCACAAACTCCATGTTTATAAGCCAGTAATGGTCAGCTCGTTTCGGCTGCTTGTTGATGATGGAGTAGAGCAGTTTATCATCCACGGTGCCTTCCTTATCGGCATGATTTACATAGACAAGATTGGATGCGTATTTGGGGATGCTCTCGTCGGTCTTGATGTCGGAGATAATCTTGTAATACTCATCCAGCGGTTTAGAGCTGATGTATTGGCGGCGTATCTTCATGGCGCGAACCCACACATACATCATCAGAAACAGAATTCCGCCTATAAGCATCGTACACCATCCTCCTGCGAGAAACTTTGATAGATTGGCTGCAAGGAAGACTCCTTCGATGGAGCAGTATGCGCCCATAAACATCAGCGTGAAGAGGCGAGCTACCCCCTTGGTTCTCAGGTAGAAACCAAGCAGCAGGGTAGTCATCAGCATCGTGATGGTAATGGCGAGACCATAGGCTGCCTCCATGTGCGAGGAGTCGCGAAACAGCAGGATGATGAGAACCACACCGATGTACATGGCAAGGTTAATCATCGGGATAAACAGCTGTCCCTTTACATGGGTAGGGTGCTTGATTCGCATGCGCGGCCAGAAATGCAGGTTCATAGCTTCGCTCAGTATGGAGAAAGTTCCACTGATGAGTGCCTGACTCGCCACGATGGCTGCACCCGTGGCCATGATGACGGCGAAAATTAGCATGCTCTGCGGCATGATGGAGTAGAACGGATTGACTGACAAAGCTTTATCTACATGGTTCAGTATCCATGCTCCCTGTCCCAGATAGTTGAGAATGAGCATGGTCTTTACAAACGCCCAGCTGATAGTGATGTTCTTTCTGCCACAGTGACCCAGGTCGGAATAAAGCGCCTCTGCACCAGTAGTACAGAGGAAAACCGCTCCTAGAATCAAGAACCATTCTGGTGATTTTGCCAAAAGGATGATGGCATAATAAGGATTGAAAGCCTTCAGTATCAGCGGAGAAGAAGCGATATTGAAAGCTCCCACCACACCCAGCAGCAGGAACCAAAGCAGCATGAAAACTCCAAACGACTTGCCTATGCTTTCTGTGCCAAACTGCTGCACGAAGAAGATGACGCTGATGATGGCAAGTGTGATGGGAATGACAGGCAGATGCGGACTGATGGTTTCGAGTCCTTCGATGGCTGTGGTAACCGTGATTGCAGGGGTGATGATTCCGTCTGCCAGCAGCGTACTGGCACCAATGATGGCCAGAATGTAAATCCATCTTCTCTTATGCTTGCGCAACAGAGCGTAGAGGGCGAGTATGCCTCCTTCGCCATTGTTGTCAGCACGTAGCGCCACACATACATATTTAAAGGTGGTTTGAAGGGTGAGTGTCCAGATGATGCAGGACAGTGCGCCCAGAATAGTACTTTCGTTGATAGCTTCTCCTGTGTGGAGAATTGCCTTCATCACATAGAGTGGTGAAGTACCGATGTCCCCGAACACGATGCCCAAAGTGATGAGCAATCCCCAAAAGCCTACTTGATGTGTGCAGATTGCTGCACTTTTTATATTTTCTCTCATATTTTATGAGTTATCCTTATTAAAAATTGCGTGCAAAGATATAAACATACGAGTTAATAGCCGATTTTTTTAACAAGATTTACTGGATTTAACATACATTGCAACTACTCAGCACCCCTATAGAAAACGTCTCGTTAATGCAACATAGAAGGAGCAATTGCCTCTTTATTCCATTCTTCCATGTTTCATTTCCACGCCTTCTTTATCATACTGCTTGCGCTTGCCGGTTGGTGGCTCAGTAAGTGTGATGCGAACTACAGCCGTGCGTGAAAGGGAACGGGCGATGCTCTCGTCGAAAGCATCCATGTGTTGAGGAAGGAAACGTTCACAGATTAGTCGGAGACCATGAATCTTCTCTGCATCTTCGGTCACGATTTCTGCCTTGCCGAATGCAATGGCTGATTTGAATTGCAGGGTGAAACTGCCGTCTTTCGGACCAACTGTAGGCGCACAACGTGTTACGGCTGAAAGGCAAACCTCGGGATGAGTCTTGATTACCTCCAGTTTTTTGCCTTCCAAGGCACCATGAAAATACCAATTCACATCATCATCTGATGCGAGTGACAGGGGTAAACCATAAGGCTTGCCTTCTTCGTCAATAAAACTGACCGTTATATACGGAGCCTTGTGCATTACTTCCAATGCCCACTCACTATCCATTGCTCTTGATTTCTTTCTCATTTTTATTCTAATTAATTTGATTATTTTTCTCCTATTAATTTAATGATTTGTTTATCCGAGGCATCAGGCAGGATTTCTTTCAGATGCTCGAAAATCCTCTGATAAGACTCTTCGGGAGTTCGGTTGCATTGGCAAGCCTCCCTGCCATAGAGCTCTTCGGGAGTATTGAGCGGCGGCCAGTCCCAACCGCCTTCAGGGAAAGTTGCATATCGGCAATCCTCTGCCACGATGTCTTCGGCAGAGAAGCCTTCAATGCCGCTATCAAGGAGAGGAAGGAAGCCGATTTTCTGAATCAGCTCCATCATGCCTGTTGCTGAATATATTTCAGGAAAATTCATACGCTTTGTTCTTTATGTTTTTATCAATTCATTCAGTTTATCTTCTCTGATAATCTTCGGCTGAGCCTTGCCAGCGAGAATGAGAATCTTCTTGCCATTACGATAAATATGAAGCTGTCGGGAGCGAACCACGGCAGTCAACTCCTCATTATTCTGCATGGCTTGCCAAATAGGATAATATACTCCCTCAGGTTCAAACAGCTTCTTTTGAAGATGCGAACAGAGGTTTGTTGTATCAATTGTCATTGCCATAATTTTCTTCAAACTATTTGTTTCCAAAGATTCCTGTGTAAATACGCCATCAGCGCAATCTGTATCAGGAGAATAGCAGGAATGCCGTATTTGAATTTCTTGTGCATCGTCTTATGGTGCCAGACTTTCATCCCCATCCATGCTCCGATGCTTCCTCCAAGTACAGCCAGCAACAAAAGCGTGGCTTCCGGAATACGCCACTTGGCTTTCTTGGCCTTGTATTTATCAATGCCGTACATGATGAATGCAACTGCATTGATGGCAAGGAGATAGTAGGTGAGGCAACTGTGTAATGTATTCATATCTATACTATCATACTATGTTCTTGTTAATTTCTTGCCATTCCTGATGCTCCTCCAGATGATTGGTCTTTACCAGTACGCTCTGGAAACCGAAGTTTTTGCCAGCTTCGGCATTCTCTTTACGGTCGTCGAAATAGAGGGTGGTGGCAGGATTCAATCCTGTCTGCTGCGCCATCTCTTCATAGATTTCGACGGATGGCTTCTCTTTCCGCATGGCGTATGAGAGGAAGACTTCATCAAACAGCTCGTCTGTAGAATATCCAAGCAGCTTCATCAGAGTGACCGACTTCTGCCAAAGCGTATCGTTGATGTTGCTGAGCAGATAGATTTTGTATCGTTTCCGAAGCTTGACCAATGCCTCCAGTCTTTTTACGGGCAGATTACCACACAGTTCTTCGAGTACTTTTTCAATATCCTCGGTTGAGGTTCCTTTGCGGCAAAGGCTCAGCATCTCTTTCAATGTTTCTGCTTCCGCTACCAGACCATTAATATATTGGTGCATCAGTCTCTTGATCTTACGGATATGGATTAGTCGCTTGAACGCCGTTACGCCCAGGCTCTCCATGGCTTTCACAACAGAGGCATCATCAATGTTCACGATGACACCTCCATAATCAAAGACGAGTGTTTCTATCTGTTTCATGCTCATTTTCCTATTGTTAGAATTTATCTATTTCCGTGAAACGATTGAAAGTTCTGCCGTCCCTCGTAACTTTCCCGAAGAACATATCTTCCGGTCTTACCCAATAGGCTTGGTCTCCATAGAGAGCCTGATAAACCACCATGCGCTCCTGGGTTTCGGAGTCGAAGGCAGAATGGATGAACTTGTATTTGCCGCCTTTAAAATGTTGGAAATATCTTTCTTCTTTTGCTGAAAACTCCATCATCATTTTCTGGGCAAGGGGAGCGTACCAGGTCTTCACCTCCTGCTCAGTAGGCGTATGACCGCCAGGGAAATGGAAGGCTTGGT
>OLGM01000441.1_pt1 | contig 26917 bp, 20 predicted proteins | sample 1606001 | NCBI WGS metagenome assembly OLGM01 (sample SAMN03283294) | human gut metagenome | biome: human-associated habitat; material: feces | host: Homo sapiens | place: Peru | collected 2012
TAATATTCAAAAATCAAAAACTCGAAATCCAGTTATCCTGAATTTCGAGTTTTTTAGTTATCGCAAATTTTAATCAGAAGTTCTCCCCTGAATGTAGCTAACCTATAAAATTCCCTCAGGATTTATTAGTAGTCATATTTGACGATATGTTTTTTTGTGGTCGATTTTATACAAGTCAAAACTGACCACGAAAGTTATCCTAAACAACTACCATTTCCGATTTTCCGGTGCTATAATATATCCAAATAAAAACTGAGGGAGATACCTATGGAAATTTTGAAAACAAATATCGACCACTATATGAAGTTAAAAGGAATAAAGCAGTATAGCCATTTACTGATTGATATTGCCCACGAATTAGGAATTAAGGGGCAAGATGCGTATGATTTTGCAAATAGAGAAAAATCAAATTTTGCAAAAATGTTAAGAGGAGAGCGACCACTCAAATATCAGTTTATTATCCCGTTAGAGAAAATATTTGGTGTTTCATTAGCGAGATTGTTAGACGAAAATGCGTATAAATTACCCGTAGAAAAGGATAATGTGCCGTTTAATAAAGGATATAGATATTATGCATATTTAGATGATCCCGAGCTATATAAAAATGAATTTGATATTTTACTCGCCAAGGACGGAAAATCAATTCTTACACAAACGGACGAATTTGGCAAAACTTATCTTGATTATATGGTTGAATATCATTCCGTCAATGGTATAAAATACCTGCACAATGAATATGGAATTACTCTTAAACGACATACTAATCTGTTTCAGTTTGATAATGATCTCGGTTCAACTTGGATTGATTTTGAAAACTGCGTTGAGTTTGCTCGTCTTGTTGCAAGAATGAACAATACAGAACTGTTCAATGATATTTTCGATTCATATTATATGTTTATATTATGTGGTCACTACGGCTCAAACAGAACTATTTTTTGCCAAGGCGAATATCTTGAAATCATTTTAGATAATGATGATTTATTTAATTCAATATTTAGAAAAAGACAATACAAGTTTGTTTTGCATAAAAGCCTTAAGTTCAAAGAGGAAACTGATTCTATTACTTACAATTTAATTAATCCGATAATTAATAATTGCCTGAGATATGCTTTAAATCACTTAGACAGCTATCGGCAAAGGGCAATAACTATGTTGAAATTCGGAATAAAACACAACAAAGAAATCCTAAATAAAGCAGGAAATACTACATATTATATTTGCGATGATCTTGGAGGAGTAAAGACGATGCATTTTAATATTTACGACAATTGTGATGTTGAAGACATTGCTGTTTTTGTTGACACAGAGGTAAACGATAAAGAAATAAATGCACTAATAAAGCAACTTCCAAAGTTTAAAAAGCTATGATGAAAAATATAGTATGATTATGTATCATTTTCATTGTGTATAAAAAATGAAAACATGAACTTATTTACAATCCAATACAAACAGTAATATTGGCTTTGCTTTAAATGTAAATATATAGCAGATATCTTAGAAAGGAGATAGACTTATGAGAAGACATTTTTCTGATTACCAAGACGGAGATTTCGCAAACACTATTTCGAACAATATGGCAATAGATTCCGACGGGGATTTATTGATGAAAATTGGAGATAATATGGCAATGGATATGGATTCAGGAGAGTTACATATTACATCCGGTTGGCCTAACGATGATGATGACTAAAAGAACGGCAACAGAGTGACTAACATCTCTCTGTTGCCGTTTGACAGTTTAAGCATAATGGTTAAAGCAAAATATGCGATAGCAACAAAGGAAAAAACCACGCTACTGTAACTACTAATTTGCCGCTTTTCAAGGGCAAATCCACAACCCTTTAAAAAGGGTTGTGCAAAATTTTATGTTTATTTAACTAAGCTTTGCAATCTAAAGCATAATATCCAATAGCCTATACAAAAAGCGGATATCCACACAGGATACCCGCTATATTTTTATAATTTATCTTTTTTCGAGTGGAGTATAGTCTTTCATAGTTGAAATACTCATATAAGCAGGACGGATAATCTTACCGCCATTTACGATTTCCTCAAGTCTATGCGCGCTCCAACCTGCAATTCTGGCTGTAGCGAACATCGGTGTATAAAGCTCGCAAGGAATATCGAGCATACTGTAAAGCAAACCGCTGTAAAAATCGACATTGGATGCAACACCCTTGTAAATCTTACGCTTTTTACCGATAACCTGCGGAGCAAGTCTTTCTACTCTCTCATAAAGTTCAAAGTCCTCATCATAGCCCTCTGCCTTAGCGAGTTTCTGAACAGCACCTTTAAGAATTATCTGACGAGGGTCAGAAATTGTATAAACTGCGTGTCCCATACCGTAAATAAGACCCATTCTGTCGAATGTCTGCTTTTCGAGTATTTTTTCAAGGTAATCTGCAATTTCTTCGTCATCTTTCCAGTCTTTTATATGCTCTTTAATATCTTCAAACATATAGAATACCTTAACATTTGCACCACCATGCTTAGGACCTTTAAGAGATGCCAAAGCGGCGGCAGTTGCCGAATAGGTGTCTGTACCTGAAGATGTTACTACATGAGTTGTAAATGTTGAGTTGTTACCGCCGCCATGCTCCATATGGAGAATAAGCGCCATATCAAGAACCTTAGCCTCAAGCGGAGTGTACTTTCTGTCAGGACGAAGTAATGACAAAATGACCTCAGCTGTTGACATAGTAGGCTCTGCTCTGTGAATATAAAGGCTCTTGTCACGAAGATAGTGGTTATATGCATGGTAGCCGTAAACGGAAAGCATTGGGAATACAGAGATAAGCTGAATGCACTGACGAAGTACATTATCAACAGATGTATCGTTAGGGTTATCGTCATAACAGAACAATGTAAGTACACTGCGGGCAATAGAGTTCATCATATCTTCACTCGGTGCTTTAAGAATAACATCACGAACAAAGTTCTGCGGTAAAGTTCTGTATTTTACAAGCAATTCCTTAAAATCCTTAAGCTGTGCGGCATTTGGCATTTCGCCAAAAAGGAGAAGATAAACAACCTCTTCAAAGCCAAAACGGTCGTCCTCAAGAATACCGCCGATAATATCGTTTATGTTGTATCCACGATAATACAGCTCACCGTCACAAGGAACAAGCTTGCCGTCAACTTCTTTATTCTGAAGAATTGTGGAAATATCTGTAAGGCCTGTTAATACACCCTTACCATCAAGGTCACGAAGACCTCTCTTAACATTATACTTTGAATAAAGACTTGTATCGATCATCGAATTTGAGATCATCTTTTGTGCCAAATCGTGGATAGCCGGTGTGTTATCTGAATAACTGCCCATCAAAATCACTTCCTACAATAAATATTAGTAAATTTATAATTACCATCAAAAAACATTATATCACATTTTAAAGCAAAAGAAAAGATACAAAATGCTTTAAACTGTCTTATTTATAATTACGATTATGTCATATTTATATACATTTTAGCAATAATATTCATTTATCTGCAAATATATACAAAAAGAGGATGAATTTTACTTCATCCTCTTAGTTGTAATTATAATTATTTAATTACTTAAGATATGTACCGTTTGTACCAATCTTACCGTCAATGCCTGTGAAGCCTGAACCGCAAGCTACATAGCATCTCATGTTGGCTTTACCGATACTGCCTACTGTAAGTGTGCCGTTTGTAACAGTCTTAACATCACCTGTAACAGCGTCAATATATTTGCCGTTAGGAATGTTCTTGAATGTAGCGCCGCCTGAAATAGTTACAAGTGCAAGGCTGTCTACGCCTTCGCTTGAATTTGTATAACGGCGGATAAATGCCATATTACCAGTTACATAGCTGCTGTCCTTTGTATACTGACCCTTCTGGAGAGCAGGTACTGCCCTACGAATCATATTCAGTTGTTTAAGGTGAACAGCAAGCGGAGAATTAAGAGTTTCGGCAACTGTTCCCGATGCGCTATATTCACCAAAATCAGTAGCTGAAACATCACCCTCAAGGTAATCACCGAAATATGCACGACCTACAGTTGAAAGAGGAGCATTTGGACCAACATCTATGCTTAAACCCTTTTGGAATTCAACCTCTGAACCATAGTACAAGCAAGGAATTCCACGGAATGTAAAGAGAAGTGAAAGGTTTTCTGCCCAAGCCTGAGTACCGCCATCATAACGAGTATCCATATCCGGACCGTAGTCATGAGAGTCAACATAAGTTACATTCCATGTTGAATCATTATAATACGGATCCTCTTCAAGAGCACGGGTAAATGCATTGCTAGCAGTAGAGAAGTTCCAATGCATTGGGAAGTCAATAACGCCTGTGCCATTGCCCTTACTGTAATCAGGAGTATGATATGTAAGACCATCAAGATAAACATTATCAGAAGTTGGCTGATCACTTGTAGTTGAATTGCTTGCATAGTGTTCGTTTGTAAGGTTTACATTTTCAAGCTGATCATCGCCGAGAGCATTGATATACTTGCTGTCTGTTTCTGCCCAAGTATAGAAAGGAGCAGAAATTGCAGGGATATTATGGTTCCAGAACTCGCTTACACGAGTACAAACCTCGCCGAATACATAGAAATTCTCTCCGCCTGTCTTAAGCCATGATGGGAAATAGAACTGGTTAAGAGTAAGTCTTGATATATGCTTTTCGGTATCCATTCTGAATGCGTCAACACCCATATTGATATAATCGCCGTAAACAGTGTTAAGATACTCTGCAACCTTTGGATTTTCTGTGTTTACATCAACGCAGTCACCGGCAATCTGTCCTGTCTGTACAGTTGGGCTTTCCCAGCTAAGGTCTTTATAATGATGATAGTTATTTTCTGTGTCATGTGAGCCTGAATCAAGAGCCTTAGTATCCTTCATTATATTAAGTCTTGCCTGATACTGATAACCCGGAGCAAGACTGTCATAGTCAGGGAATGTTTTTGCAAAATCCGAATCAGGAATCGGAACCATACAATTAACAGATTCAAGATCCTTAAGTGTGTTATACTCTTTTGTAAACATAGGAGCGAGAGTAGCCTCACCAAAGTTACCTGTATGATTGATAACTATGTCCTGAACAATCTTCATACCTTTTTCATGTGCAGCATCGATAAGGTCCTGATACTTAACATCGTCACTCTCATAACGAACATCAACAGTTGAGAAATCAAATGCGTGATAGCCATGGTAGTCATAACCTGACGCATTAGATACAACAGGAGTAATCCAAATTGCACTGAAGCCTAAAGCCTTGATGTAATCAAGCTTGTCGATAAGGCCCTTAAAGTCGCCTCTCCAAGCCGGGTCTGAATCAGGGTTGTTAGCCTGCTGGTCGTCCCAACAATGAACATTGTTGCCTGTGTCACCGTCATAGAAACGAGTTGTGATTACAAAGTAAATTGAATCTTCACGAAGATCCGTTCTCTTCCAATCGTCAAAATCGTCCCAAGACTTAGAAGACCATCTTCCGTTTTTGTACCACCACTCACCGCTGTTTCTTGTTGTTTCAGCAGACTGAGTGCCGTTTGTAACAAACATCATATTGATTTTTGTTACATTGTCAAATGTGTAGCCGTAGCTGTTGTTACCCTCAGAGGTCATTTTAGGACCCGGGTAGTCTGTTGCGATATTCTGCGGAAGGCTGTTCCAATAGTAGATGTTAGGTGCGCCGTCTTCAGAATACACATGCACTTTAATACCGTCGTATTTAGCCTGAACTGACTCAGCATCGTCAACAGTAGCAGCCGAAACCGACACAATTCCCACTGTTGCCGCAATGCAGACAACGAGCATTAAAGCAATGAGTTTTTTTACCTTTGTCATAGCTTTTCCTCCATTTTCCGTTAAAACCAAAATTTAACATCTATATATAATTATAAAGTAGTTATCAATGATTTTTTTTCTGATTTAGAATTATTCGAAATCTGTGCTTCCAAACATTTAATACTTGTTTTATGTAATTTATACAAAAAAGTGAACAAAGTGCCGTTTTTTAAAAAGCAAACAAATTTTTCGACAAAACAAAAACTCTCCGATTAAATTCAGAGAGTTTTTATATATCACAACTACAAATTATATATTATTTTTCAAAACATATTTTTCAAGTGTTTTTGCAACTCCGTCATCATCATTTGACTCGCAGACATAATTTGCAATCTTTTTTACATCTTCCTCTGCATTGCCCATAGCAACGCCAAGACCTGAATAACCAATCATAGTTATATCATTGTAATTGTCGCCAAAAGCAATCATCTCTTCGTTTGTAAAACCGAGTTTTTCAAGCAGCATAGGCAGCATAGAACCCTTTGTTACGCCGAAAGGCATAATCTCGAGGAAGTACGGTGCGCTCTTATACACATCAAGCAAACCGTCATAGCGTTTTGCAAGAATTTCGTTATATTTATCAATTTCGGCAGGTTCGCCCGAAAGTAAAAGTTTATTGATTTTTTCAGGAATATTCGCCGCAAAATCTTCAACAACAACCATATCCATTTTAAGAATATCTCTTTCAACATTTGAATAATCATTCAAAGTGCCGCCTGTAATGATTTTCTTATCATCATAGGTATGAACAGAAAGATTTGATTCTTTCAACACACCGAGTATGTCGGAAAGGTATTCCTTCGGAAAATCCTTACTTACAATAGTTTGTCCGGTAGTACAATCAAGAATTTTTCCTCCGTTGAAAGCCATAATATAACCCTCATAGCGGTCAAGCAATAAATCTCTTGCAATGCTCTGAATACCCATAGGGTGTCTGCCCGAAGCGATTACAACCTTTTTGCCCATTTTCTGAGCGTCAATAATCGCAAATCGTGTGCGTGGAGTAATCTCTTTTTGAGAATTTGTCAGAGTACCGTCAATGTCAAGTGCAATAATTTTGTAATCCATAATATCACCTTGTACTTAGAAATATTGATTAACAAATCATTTACAATATAACACACAAGTTTATAAAATGCAAGTATTTGATACATTATGTGAAAAACAACTTTGTTTATGGCTTTATTTTGCTATCATATAAAAAATATTTACAGATTAAATGCAAAAATCGGGACCGGAAAAAATCCCGGTCCCGAACAGCAATAAGAAAATTACTGATTATTATTTGTGTTGTTTTGAGCATTATTATCTTTTTCAATGTAAATGCCCTGATCAACAGTATCGTTGCGAATAGAAGAATATTCGCTGAGTACCCATGAATACTGACCTGTTGTAATTGTACTTCCGCAGTATTCACACTTGCCTGAGCTTGACATTTCAAGCGGCGCACCGCAGTTTGGACAGCTGTGCGACTTGAGTGTCTGAGTATTTGCACTTGTGGTCTTAATGCCTGAATTACGGGCAAAACGAAGTGCATATCTAAGTTCGTATCTTGCATTTGGATCGCCACGAAGAACCTGACCTGTCTTTTCGTTTATCTCATAGTCTGTAAGACGGGCATTGAGGTAAACTGTAACATACTCAAATTCCTTATCCCTGCGATATGCTGTAAGATAAGCTGTGCTTACCGCTACATTCTCTATCTTGTTTATTACACCGTTTGCAATCTTGCGCTCAATCTGCTTTTGGGTCTGATTGTAAAGGTTATCGTGAAGATAAATTCTAACAGGCGAAAGATCACGATTGCTCCACGCATCCTGAATTGTAACATATACATATCTTGAGAATGAAAGGAAATCCTCTGCCGAGAAGTTCGGGTCTTTCTGCTTGATAAGGTCTGAAATCTCCGCCGTACGGTCAGGAAGTGTAATATTTCTGCCTGCCGACTGCTGAATTGTCTGTGATCTGCCAACAGTAGTAGTGGTTTTTCTTTTTCCTTCCTTTTTGCCATGTATAGCGCCGTAAATAACTATACCGATAACTACAAGGAAAACAACTAACGTTCCGCCAAATCCAAGACCTTCTCCGCTGCTTTCGGAACTGCTGTTGTCTGAACTGTCCCAATCAGAACTGTCACCCCAATCGGAACTGCCGCCCCAGTCAGAGCTGCCGCCCCAATCAGAACCGCCGCCGCTGTCATAATCGTTAGAATCACCAAAGTCAAGCGGAGGTATTCCCAAATCCGCTGTTTGGTTAGTATGTACCGATTGATTACTTTCGACAGAAACAGCATTAACTGATGAAAAAGCTGTAAAAGCTATCACCGCCATAAGTACAGTCAGTACAATCGAAAAACATTTTTTCAAAGTCATACACCTTCTTTTAAATTTCACGGTAAATCCGTTTGCTTATTATTGCACTAATTTTAACATATATTGTAAAAATTTGCAATTGTATTTAAAATTTTGTTTATAAAAAATCTCGTTGTATTTCTATACATATTGCATATTAGCATTAAAAATTCGATATTTATTATTTTTTTCGGAAATATTTATATTTAAGTGTTGACAATGCAATATTGCGGTGCTATAATAATACCTATGATTTATGTAGGTTTAATAAGGATTGAATTTCAATTGCGGACATTACTATAAACATTATATTATAAAGGAGAATGCATTATGAAAATTTACGAGAAAATCACTGACCTCATCGGCAGAACACCTATTATGAAACTCAATAATTACTCTGCTGCACAGGGACTTGACACACCTGTACTTGCAAAGCTCGAATATTTTAATCCTGCAGGAAGTGTTAAGGACAGAGTAGCAAAGGCTATGATTGATGACGCAGAGGAAAAGGGTTTACTTACTTCTGACTCTGTAATTATTGAGCCTACAAGCGGTAACACAGGTATCGGTCTTGCAGCTGTTGCTGCCGCAAGAGGATACAGAATTATCCTTACAATGCCTGAAACCATGAGCGTTGAACGCAGAAATCTCCTCAAGGCTTACGGTGCTGAGCTTGTTCTTACAGACGGTGCAAAGGGTATGAAAGGCGCTATTGCAAAGGCTGACGAACTTGCCAAGGAAATTCCGCACAGCTTTATTCCCGGACAGTTTGTAAATCAGGCAAACCCTGCCGCTCACTTTGCTACAACAGGCCCTGAGATTTGGGAAGATACAGACGGCAAGGTAGACATTTTTGTTGCAGGGGTTGGCACAGGCGGTACTGTAACAGGCGTTGGCAAATACCTCAAATCAAAAAATCCTAATGTAAAGATTGTTGCTGTTGAGCCGGCTACCTCACCTGTACTTTCAAAGGGTGTTGCAGGTCCTCACAAAATTCAGGGTATCGGCGCAGGCTTTGTTCCTGAAACACTTGATACTAATGTATATGACGAAATTTTCGCAGTAGAAAACGATGACGCATTTGCAACAGGCAAGGCAATCGCTCGTGCCGAGGGTGTACTCGTAGGTATTTCTTCAGGTGCGGCAGTATATGCGGCAACTCAGCTTGCTAAGCGTCCTGAAAATAAGGGCAAGGTAATTGTAGCACTTCTTCCCGATACAGGCGACCGTTACCTCTCAACTCCGATGTTCTCAGATAAATAATTTAACATCTATCCCCCTTTAGGAATTTTTTAACAGACCACAAAGACGGAATTTTACTTCGGCTTTGTGGTCTGTTATTTTGGGCTTTTATCAAAAGTTTTTGGGAGAAATTTATGCTTTAGCTGATTATCGTTCAGGCAACAAAGTAACGCAAAAGCTAAATTTTCAAAACTAAACTTTGTGTGTTAAAACATTATTTGCCTAAACAAAAAAACTAATTAACAAACAAAGCCATCTTTGACTGATAAAATCAAAGATGGCTTTATAATTTTTTCTATAAACTTATATACTATTATATTACATAGTCATTGCCGATGCTCTCAGTCTGACGGTCAATAATGTCTTGAATAGTGATACTGTCAAGATACTTTGTAATGACTTCGTTAAGACCCTGCCATACAGGCAAAGTAATGCATTCATCACTCATAGGGCAAGTATTCGGGTCATGGTCAAGACAAGCAACAGGAGCAAGGCTGCCCTCTGTAATGCGGAGAATCTCCCCTACCGTATATTGGTCGGGATTTCTTGCAAGGCGGTATCCACCCTGAAATCCACGGTTTGTAAGTAACACATCGGCTTTATTAAGAATAGGCATAATCTGCTCAAGATACTTTTTAGAAATATTCTGACGAGCCGCAATATCCTTAAGTGCAATGTAGCCGTCATTCTGGTGCATAGCCAGATCTATAAGCATTCGCAGTGCATATCTTCCCTTTGTAGAAATTTTCAAATTAACACCACCTTTTACTAAGTATTTGCAAAATTATAGCATTTATCTATAACACAATAATAACATATATTTAGTAGGTTTTCAAGGTGTTTTTTATCCGATTTCTTCTATTTTATATTTCATATAAGATTTTTTGCAAATTTTATGCTTTGAATTTGATAAATTTTGCTCTTAAAACCTACTAAATAAATATATTTTTGGAAATTTAAAAAATACTATTGACAAGAGTAAAATTATATGATAATATACAATCACATTAAACCTATGTAATTAGTAAGTTTTAGCAAAGGAGAATTCTAATGCTTATATTATTTGTAAACCTTTTAAGACAGAATTACCGATACGGACGAATGTGCAGTACCTCAGAATGTTGTTGCTGACGCAACAAATACATTACTACATTATTTTTTATTATAACATTGTAACAAACTAAATTAATTATTGAAAGAGGTAACTAAAATGAGCACATTAAAAGATAGAAAATTACACTTTGAAACACTTCAGCTTCATGTAGGACAGGAATCGGCAGACCCGGCAACAGACGCAAGAGCTGTTCCGATTTACGCAACAACATCTTATGTATTCCACAACAGCCAGCACGCTGCCGATCGTTTTGCACTTAAAGATGCAGGCAACATTTACGGCAGACTTACAAACCCAACAGAAGATATTTTTGAGCAGAGAATTGCAGCTCTTGAGGGTGGTACAGCCGCTCTTGCAGTAGCATCAGGTGCAGCTGCAATCGCATATACAATTCAGGCTCTTGCAAAAGCAGGCGAAAACATTGTAGCAGCCAAGACAATTTACGGCGGCACATACAATCTTCTTGAGCACACACTTCCGGCTTACGGCATTACAACAACATTTGTAGACCCAGACGAGGAAGGCGCTTTTGAAAACGCTATTGACGAGAACACAAAGGCTCTCTACATTGAAACACTCGGCAATCCAAATGCTAACCTTATTGATATTGAGGCTCTCGCAAAGATTGCACACGCACACAACATTCCGCTTGTTGTAGACAGCACATTTGCTACACCTTACCTTGTAAGACCATTTGAGTACGGTGCAGACATTGTTGTTCACTCAGCTACAAAGTTCATTGGCGGTCACGGCACAGCTATCGGCGGTGTTATTATTGAGAGCGGTAAGTTTGACTGGGCTGCATCAGGTAAATTCCCACAGTTTGCAGAGCCAAACCCATCATACCACGGTGCTGTATTTACACAGGCTGCTCCGGGTGCTGCATTTGTAACATACATCAGAGCAATTCTTCTTCGTGACACAGGTGCTACAATCTCTCCATTCCACGCATTCATCTTCTTGCAGGGTCTTGAAACACTTTCACTCCGTGTTGAGCGTCATGTTGAGAACACAAAGAAAGTTCTTGACTTCCTTGTAAATCACCCACAGGTTGAGAGCGTAAACCACCCATCACTTCCAAACTCACCGTATAAGGCACTTTATGATAAGTACTTCCCTAACGGTGGCGGTTCAATCTTTACTTTTGAAATCAAGGGTACAGAAGAAGACGCTAAGAAGTTCATTGATAACCTTCAGGTATTCTCACTTCTTGCAAATGTAGCAGATGTTAAGTCACTTGCTATTCATCCCGCATCAACAACACACTCACAGCTTAACGAGCAGGAGCTTGCAGAGCAGGGCATTAAGCCAAATACAATTCGTCTTTCAATCGGTACAGAGCATATTGATGATATTCTCTTCGATTTACAGGAAGCATTTGAGGCTATTAAATAATCAAATCACATAATTCAAATATTTACGGACTGCATTTTGTGTGCAGTCCGTATTTTGTTTATTACGGTTTAGTGCACAGTTTAAAGCAAATAGTTTTAAAATACTCTGCTGCTCTAACTTTTGAAAAAATCAGCAAAACACAAAACCTGCGTTATACTCAACAACGCAGGTTTTGTTTATATATCGTAATTTTCAACTATTTGATTACTTTCAAGGCTCTTTTTCACATCAATAATACGCTGATTTCTGCTCCCTCTGAACTTAAGCATCAGGCTCTTTTCCTCAAGTATAAATCTGCCGTCTATAAGGTAGTCCGTCTGCTTGAGCAAATCCATCCATTCGGGATGTTTGTCTGCTTCCTCAAGCAATTTTTCGTATGTATAACCTGTATATGTAACCACATTATATCCGTTTTCGTGTGCAAGTCTGCCAAGCTCTGCAAATGCCTCTGCCTGACAAAACGGTTCGCCGCCCGAAAAAGTAAGTCCCTGCAAGAGCGGAAGTGACTTTGCTACATTTATAATCTTTTCAACCTTGCCGTCAAAGCCGCCGTCAAAGTCCCATGTTTTTTCGTTGTGACAACCCTCGCAGTGATGCGGGCAGCCCTGACAAAAGACTGTAAGTCTGAAACCCGGGCCGTCAACTATGCTGTTTTTTATAACTCCTGAAAGTCTTATAATATCTTTACTCATAATTATGCTGTAATATCATCTGAAAAATCTTCCATACCGCAGCATTCAGAAACAGAGTGTTTTACCCTATCCCTTACCTCGGCTGCCTTTGCGTTGTTAAAACGCTCTGTTGTACCAACAAGATAGCCTGTAATTCTGCGGATACGCTCAAATCCCTGACCGTTCTTAGTTTCTTTTCTGCCGCACTGCGGGCAATAATCACCGATAATACCTGTATGTCCGCAAACAGGGTCACGGTCAACGGGGTGGTTGATTGCACCGTAGCCGATTCCGCTCTCTTTCATACAACGGATAACGGCCTCAAATGCGTCAATGTTCTGTGACGGGTCACCGTCAAGCTCAATATATGAGATGTGACCGCCGTTTGTAAGGTTGTGGTACGGAGCCTCAATCTTAATCTTATCAAAAGCAGAAATATTGTAATAAACAGGTACATGGAAAGAGTTTGTATAATACTCTCTGTCTGTAACACCCGGAATAATTCCGAAACGCTCTTTATCAATTCTTACAAATCTGCCCGACAAGCCCTCTGCAGGAGTACCGATAACACCGAAGTTAAGTTTGTACTTCTCGGTAGCCTCGTTCATCTTCTTTCTCATATAGCCGACAATTTCAAGACCGAGCTTTTGTGAAGTTTCGCTCTCGCCGTGATGTTTGCCTGTAAGAACCACAAGACACTCGGCAAGTCCGATAAATCCGATTGTGAGTGAGCCATGCTTTAAAACATCTCTTACAGAATCGTTAGGAGTAAGCTTGTCGCTGTCAAGCCAAATACCCTGACCCATAAGGAAAGGATAGTTTCTGACAAGTTTCTGACACTGAATTTCAAAACGCTCAAGGAGCTGACCGACAACGAGGTCGCACATTCTGTCAAGCTGTTCAAAGAAGAAGTCAATATTTTTATTTGAAAGAATTGCAAGTCTTGGAAGGTTAATTGAAGTAAAGCTAAGGTTTCCTCTGCCGTATGTAATCTCTCTGTCAGGATCGTAAACATTGCCCATAACTCTTGTACGACAGCCCATATACGCAACCTCTGTTTCAGGATGACCGGGCTTGTAATATTGGAGATTGTAAGGTGCGTCAATAAATGAGAAGTTCGGGAAAAGTCTTTTTGCAGAAACTCTCATTGAGAGCTTGTATAAATCGTAGTTCTTATCCTCCGGATTGTAGTTTATACCCTCTTTTACCTTGAAAATCTGAATTGGGAAAATAGGTGTTTCGCCGTTGCCAAGACCTCTTTCGGTAGCATAAAGAAGATTCTTCATAACAAGTCTGCCCTCAGGAGATGTGTCTGTACCGTAGTTAAGTGAGCTGAACGGAATCTGCGCACCTGCTCTTGAATGCATTGTGTTGAGGTTGTGGATAAGTGCCTCCATTGCCTGGAATGTAGCCTTATCTGTTTCTGCCTCGGCGTGTTTAAATGCAAAGCGCTGAATTTTCTCGGCAATTTTATCTTCAAACTTTTCTTTAAGAAGTGCAAGCTCCTCCTTTTTATAATTAGGAGTCTGATTTTCGAGTGTCGGCCACTCACCGCTTGCTTTCTCTGCTTTTTCGCAAATTTCCTTTACTGTTGCATCAGGATCTGCGTCATCTGTCAAAAGCTCAATAGCTCTCTCAAGATTAATTCTGTAACGCTTTCTGTATGTTTTCTTAACGCCCGGAGCCATAGAATAATCAAAGTTAGGCACACTCTGTCCGCCATGCTGATCGTTCTGATTAGACTGAATTGCAATGCAGGCAAGTGCCGAATATGATGCAATGTCATTAGGCTCTCTTAAATAGCCATGACCTGTTGAAAAACCGCCCTTAAAAAGGCTTACAAGGTCAATTTGGCAACAAGTGGTAGTGAGTGTAAAGAAATCAAGGTCATGAATATGAATGTCGCCGTCACGATGAGCCTTAGAATACTTAGGGTCAAGAATATACATCTCGTTAAACTGCTTAGCACCCTCTGAGCCATATTTGAGCATTGTGCCCATTGCGGTGTCGCCGTCAATGTTTGCATTCTCTCTCTTTACATCGTTATCTTTTGCTGATTTAAAAGTAAGGTCCTCATAAATCTTCATGAGCTTTGTGTTCATTTCACGCACTCTTGTACGCTCGGCACGATAAAGGATATATTCCTTGGCTGTTCTTGCGTGTCCGTTTTCAATAAGTACCTTTTCTACTGCGTCCTGAACCTGCTCAACAGTAGGAGCCTTATCTCCGCACTTTTTCTCAAGTAAATCGGCTACCTGTAACGAAAGAGCTTTTGCGGCGTCATAATCGTTACCGCCGATTGCCTGTGCAGCCTTATAAATGGCTTGTGTTATTTTTTCTGTGTCAAAATTCGCTTCTCGTCCGTCACGCTTAATAATTGTAGTTATCATTTTTGTTCCTCCCGTATTCATCATTCATATATTTAACTATATTTAGTATTAATTCAAAAAGTTTTACTATATGTTGTGGTATGTATGTTACCGAACGCAAGTCTTATTCTATCATAAACAGGCATTTAATTCAACCGTCAAACTGACAAAAACAGATTTTATTATTTGTTTAATTTGAGCAATTTTTCGGGAATAATTGCAAATTAGAATATTACAAAAATTTTCTATAATATGTGACAGTTTGCTGTTGCCACCACAATATATTGTATATTGTCTTAATTATCAAATACTGACAATCAATCCAAATAAAAAGCAATCAAGTGATTTTCAAAACTCACTTGACTGCTTTAATAATAATTATAATCGCCCTATGGCTTACAGCTTAAAACTTCCGCCACCCTCAAGGCAGATTTTATCTATATGTATTATAGGGATAATTTTCGCATCAATCTGCGCTATTTTTCCCTTTACCGCACTCAGTGCCTCAGCCTCTTTGAGCTTGCACTCGGGCGGAACTACAAGGTCAAACAGTACTCGCTGATATTCCTCGCCTTTTACAATTCTAAAATCGTGCAGACTTAGTGCGCCGTCAATATCTGCCAGCGACTCGCTGATTTTTTCTTTTAATTCAATCGTATATTCGTCCGATACGGCAATCGGGTCCATATGAATTGTTACCACGCAATTATACTTTGACTGAATTTTTCTTTCAAGCCTGTCGATTACATCGTGAGCTTTCATAATATCCACATCATACGGAACTTCTGCGTGAAACGAAACTATACATCTGCCCGGGCCGTAATCGTGAATAAGAAAATCGTGAATACCTGTAATAAGCTCGGTAGAAAGTACGGTTTCTCTTATTTCATCAATAAATTCGGGATCGGGAGTATTGCCAAGCAACGGTGAAAGGCTCTCTTTAAAGGTGCTTATGCCTGTATATAAAATAAAGCCTGCAACGGCACAGCCGAGCCAGCCGTCAATATTCACACCTGTTACGGCAGAAATTCCCAAGCCGATGAGGACAACCGAGGTTGCAATGCAGTCGGTGAGTGAATCCATTGCCGTAGCTTTCAGAGTGGCTGATGAAATCTTCTTTGACATTGCCCTGTTAAAGAAAAACATCCATAATTTTACACATATTGAGCCAATCAGAATACAGATTGACAGCAGGGTTATAGCGGTAGTTTCGTCAGGGGTGAATATCTTTTTAATCGAGGATTTCAAAAGTTCCACACCCACAAGGATAATTGCACACGATATTCCCAAACCCGCCACATATTCATATCTGCCGTGACCGTAGGGATGTTCTTCATCGGCAGGTCTGTTTGCGAGTTTAAAGCCTAAGAAAGTAACCACAGAACTTCCTGCATCTGACAGGTTATTAAACGCATCTGCCGTTACCGAAATTGAGGCGGTGAGTATTCCCGACAAAAGCTTTGCGCCAAACAGAACAAGGTTAAGAATTATTCCGACAACACCCGAAAAATTACCGCAAGCCGTACGAACCTGCGGATTTTTAATATCGTCATAATTTTTTATAAACTTTGAAAGTACGAAATCCAACAAATAAAAACACCACTTAACAAATAAAATACACCACAAATTGGCATTAACAATAATTTAGCACAGCACATCAAAGTTAGTCAAGAGAAACAAATCCCATCGCAGGAAAAATCTGCAATGGGATTAAGATTTTTTATTTATTCAGCGTCTGTCTTAGCTTTTTCTATTATTTTCTGAGCAACATTGGCAGGTGCGTCCTCGTATCTTGCAAATGCAAATTCGTAACTGCCTCTGCCCTGAGTTACCTGGCGAAGATAGGTAGCAAAATCGTCCATCTCTGCCATTGGAACTTCGCCCTCTACAATCTGCATACCGCTGTCCTCAGCAGGTGTCATACCGAGAACTCTGCCTCTGCGCTTGTTTACTTCACCCATTACATCACCCATATTTGAATCCGGCAATGTAACCTTAAGCGAACCGATAGGCTCAAGAAGTGTAGGAGATGCGTTTGGAATACCGTTTTTATATGCCATACTTGCGGCAGTTTTAAACGACATTTCAGATGAATCAACAGGGTGATATGAGCCGTCATAAAGAGTTGCTCTGATACCAACCATTGGATAGCCTGCAAGCACACCCTTTTTAATTGAGTCACGCAAGCCTTTTTCTACTGCCGGGAAGAAGTTTTTAGGAACAGCGCCGCCTACTACTCTCTCGGCAAATTCAAGCCCCTCGCTCTCGCAAGGCTCAAACTCAATCCATACATCGCCAAACTGACCATGACCGCCCGACTGCTTTTTATATCTGCCCTGTGCCGAAACTTTTTTCCTGATAGTTTCACGATATGCGATTTTCTGCTTTTTAAGAACCGCCTCTACATTGAATTTTGACTTCAACTTTGAAATCACAACATCAAGGTGCTGTTCGCCAAGTCCCGAAATAAGCATTTCATGTGTTTCGTGATTTGTTACATACTTAATAGTAGGGTCTTCCTCGCTGAGCTTTGCCAGTCCCTGCGCTACCTTGTCTTCATCACCCTTTGTGGCAGGATAAATAGCCATTGTGTATGAAGATACAGGATAGTCGATGCCGTCAAGCACTACTTTTCTGAGCGGCGAGCAAAGTGTGTCGCCTGTTTTTACAGACGCAAGTTTTGGAATAGCGCCAATGTCGCCTGCGCCTATATAATCGGTTTCAACCTGTTTTTTGCCTTTTACTGTAAGAACCTTGCCTATTCTCTCCTGTGTGCCTGTTCTCATATTTACAAGCGGAGTATCGGCACTGACTTTTCCCGATACCACCTTTACATATGACAGCTTACCTACAAACGGATCAACAACTGTTTTAAATACAACTGCGGCTGCCGCTGCATTTTCATTAACGCTGATTTCAACAGGTTCGCCGTCAACATCAACAGCAATTTCGTCACCTTTATCGGCAGCAGTAGGTGCAAGCCATACAAGGCTGTTCAAAAGCTGATCAAAAGCAAAGGTATTGTGCGCATCACCGCAGAATACAGGGCAAATTGTGCCGTCTTTAACACCCTTGCTTACGCCGAGGATAATTTCTTCAGGAGTAAACTCCTCGCCCATAATAAATTTGTCGAGCAGCTCCTCGCTTGTTTCTGCAACAGCCTCTTTAATAGCCTCACGCAAGCCCTCAAGTCTGTCGCCCATATCAGGAAGCGGAGTCTGAACCACAGAACCGTCTGTATCATACTTGTAAGCCTTATAATCAAAAAGATTTACATATGTATTTGCCTGACCGTCAACAATGTACGGAACAACAACAGGACAAACAGTAGGGCCGAATGTAGCCTTTAAACTCTCAAATACACGGTAGAATCTGGCGCTTTCATCACAAAGACCGTTTACGAAGAAAATCTTTGTAAGGCCTGCCTTGGTGGCAGCTTTAACAGCCTTTTCGGTACCGACATTTACACCGTCTTTGCCAGATACAACGATAAGCGCTGAATCGGCGGCACGCATACCCTCTGCTACACCGCCCTCAAAGTCGAACAAACCGGGAGTATCTATAATATTTATCTTGGTATTTTTCCATTCAATGGGAGCAACCGAGGTTAAAATTGAAGTCTGGCGCTTGATTTCCTCACTGTCATAATCAAGAACGGTATTACCGTCTGCAATATTACCAAGTCTTTCAGATGCCTTTGCAAGATATATCATACTCTCGGCAACAGATGTTTTACCGCATCCGCCGTGACCTGCAAGGGCAATGTTTAATATTTTTTTAGCATTGTACTGTTTCAAAAGAAACACTCCTTTCGGGATATATATTCAAATCTTAAGCGTTTTCGACAATTAGTAATCAACTTACTTGTCAATTATAGCATATTTGTATAAAGCTTACAATAGAAATTTGACGATAAGCTAAAAAATTAACTCCTTGCCTAATAAGGCAAGGAGTTAATTGTGCAAATTGCTTATTTTATAAAAATCAAATGTTTAAAACATAAAAATCCGAAAGGTTTTTTGTGCAATTACACCAATTAAATATTACTCAAGAACTGCACCCTGTGCACCCGATGTTACAAGTTTTGCATAACGAGCAAGGTAGCCTGTTGTAATCTTTGGCTGACGAGGTTTCCATTCGGCTTTACGCTTAGCAAACTCTTCGTCAGAAATAAGTAAATTGATAGTATTTGCGTTGATGTCGATTTCAATTGTATCGCCCTCTTCAACAAGTGCGATAGGACCGCCGACTGCTGCCTCAGGTGAAATATGACCGATTGCAGCGCCTCTTGTAGCGCCTGAAAAACGGCCGTCTGTAATAAGAGCTACACAATGACCGAGGCCGCTGCCCATAATAGCAGATGTAGGATTAAGCATTTCTCTCATACCCGGACCACCCTTAGGACCTTCGTAACGGATAACAACAACATCACCAGGCTTAATATTGCCTGCGTGAATTGCCTCGATAGCGTCCTCCTCGCAGTCAAATACTCTTGCGCTGCCCTTATGCTGCAGCATTTCAGGAGCAACTGCACTTCTCTTAACTACGCAGCCGTCGGGAGCAAGATTACCCTTAAGAACGGCGATACCGCCTGATGTGCTGTACGGATTTGTGATTGGACGGATAATGTCTGTGTCTTTAATCTCGCAACCCTCAATGTTCTCTGCAACAGTCTTGCCTGTAGCTGTGATAAGGTCTGTACTAAGGAGATTGAGTTTTGTAAGTTCGTTCATAACAGCGTAAACACCGCCTGCCTCGTTGAGGTCTTCCATATATGTATGACCTGCAGGAGCAAGGTGACAAAGGTTAGGTGTCTTTGCGCTGATTTCATTTGCAATATCAAGGTTAAGTTTAACGCCTGCCTCTTTAGCGATAGCAGGAAGGTGAAGCATTGTATTTGTTGAACAACCGAGAGCCATATCAACTGTAAGAGCATTCATAAATGCCTTTTCTGTCATAATGTCGAGCGGACGGATATTCTTTTCGAGAAGTTCCATAACCTTCATACCTGCGTGCTTAGCAAGTTTGATTCTCTCTGAATATACGGCAGGAATTGTACCGTTGCCCTGTAAACCCATACCGATAGCCTCAGTAAGGCAGTTCATACTGTTTGCTGTGTACATACCCGAACAAGAACCGCAAGACGGACAAGCCTTGTTTTCAAATTCGCAAAGCTCTTCGGCAGAAATCTTGTTTGCAGTGTAAGCGCCAACAGCCTCAAACATACTTGAAAGGCTTGTTTTTTTGCCCTTAACATGACCTGCGAGCATTGGACCGCCGCTGACAAATACAGTAGGAACATTAATTCTTGCGGCAGCCATTAAAAGACCCGGAACATTCTTATCACAGTTAGGAACCATAACAAGAGCGTCAAATGCATGAGCCTTTGCCATAGCCTCTGTTGAGTCGGCAATAAGTTCACGGGTAACAAGCGAATACTTCATACCCTCGTGACCCATAGCAATACCGTCACAAACAGCAATTGCAGGGAAAACAATAGGAACACCGCCTGCAAGAGCAACACCCTGCTTTACAGCGTCAACAATCTTGTCTATATTCATATGTCCCGGAACAATATCGTTCTTGGAGCTGACAATACCGATAAGAGGTTTTTTCATTTCTTCTTCAGTAAGACCGAGAGCGTTCAGAAGTGAGCGCTGCGGTGCGGCATTAACGCCAACCTTAATTACATCACTTTTCATTTTATTATCCTCACTTTATAATTGTTAATAAATCAATGCAAAACCGCACCGATTTACCTCTATAAGCTTTATTCTAAACAACAGGTGTGAAAACTGTTTAGTAATATAATCTTAGCACAATAAGTGCATAAAATCAAGTTAGTAAGTAACATTTCCTGTATTTTATAAATGTATATCCGATAAATATTCGGTATGCTTTTTATAATATAAAAATCTTTTCACAAAAAATAAAAATACATTTTCATACTCAAACTTTGCCAATAACGAATTTTGAACAGGAAAGCAAAAGTAAGTGGTTCCAAGGTCACTGACCTTGGTCGTTTGGGGAAAGGAGATACTTAAGGGGAAAGGGCATCGAAAGCCCTTTCTCCTTAAGCGTGCTTTCTTTTGGAGCTTTTCTTTTCACGCAAAAGAAAAGCGGAATCAGCAGGCATTATAATTCACATTAAAAGCAGTTTAAAAGTAACTGACTAAAAAATGAGTCTGTTAAATTAAGTTTGAGAATATTTCTCAATCAAGCACCTGCTCCATACCGTATTTTTGAATTTTCAATCCGCATTTATCGTAAAACTTCTTGGCGGATTCGTTACATTCCCATACATTAAGGGTAAGATTATGACAGCCGTTTTTCTTGGCAACATCAAGTACATACTCATAAAGCCGTGTACCGATTTTTAGACCTCTTGAGTTTTCGGAAACACATAAATCATCAATATAAAGACTTGTGTAATTGCTTGATTTTGTGCAATGTCTTTGATAAACACAAAAGGCATATCCCAAAATTACTCCGTCATTGTCTGCAACATAAACAGGCTTTTCGTCATCCGCTAAAATTTCTTTTAATTCGTTTGTTGTATATTTTTTTGAACCCGGAATAAATAAATCAGGTCTTTTGTCCGAATGAACCTTATGCACCTGATAAAGCAATTTTTCAATCTGAAAAATATCCTTTTCTTCTGCTCTTCTTATATTCACAACTATCACTCCGAAAATTAATATTTTTTGCAATAATCAACAAATTTATTATACTACTTCTTTCATAGGTGTGCAATAAATTTACCTTTTATTAAAATAATCATCTTTTGTCATTTCCATTTCGGAAGCACTCCATATTTCACCGCAAAAGCAGTTTTCTTCCTTGTTTTCATTTTCAATTTCTTTAAATCCGACGGATTTATAACAATGATAAGCCGCAAGGTTATTATCAAAAACTCCGAGAGTAATTTTATTGACTTTCAATATTTCAAACGAATACTTCAGCGCAAGACTGAGCATTTCTTTTCCGTATCCCAATCCTCTTTTAGAATCATCCGTAATTACAAATCCAAAGCGTAATATTGTTCGTTCTTTATCTGTAAATCTTAAAATGAGATGACCTGCGACAGTGTTGTTATCAATTAATGTCATAGGGTAAAAATTATCCTCATCAATGCAGTCACCGTTATTATCACAGTATTTTCTGTTCATATCTTCGGCGGTAATCGGATATGTCTGCCACCTGTCAGAACACCACTTTCTGAAAGCAACTTCGTCTTTGCTCCACTTCACAATAAATTTTGCATCACATTTTTTGTACGGTCTTAGCCTTAGTTTTTTTAAATCAATTTTTGTCTGCATAGTTGCATCCTCCGCTAAAAAAATTTAACATTCAGGCAAAAGAAAAAGCCCCAAGCCAAAAAGCTTAGGGCGAATAAAATCCGTGGTACCACCTAAATTCAGAAATACAGTTTCTGCACTTAAACAATGCGGGATAATCAAATTATCCGATATTGCCTCCCTTATAACGGTGGGAACTGCCGTTGAAGCCTACTAAATAAAAATTGTTCGGTTCAAAGCTCAAAGGCTACCTTCCTTACTTCCGCCACGGGAATTTTCACCGACCATTCCCTCTCTGCAGAGTCAAAAAGTAAGTACTCCTCCTTATCAATGCTTTTGTCTAAATATTATCAGTATATTAACATTGCAAAAATAATATGTCAATACATTTTTCAATTTTCGTAAAAATTCAGAATATCCTTGTAAATATCCGATTTATTTTTCTCGTTAAGAATTTCGTGACGATTGTTTTTATACAGTTTTTGGCTGATGTTTGCATAGCCGAGTTCTTTTAAGAAAACTATAAGTGCGTTAAATTTCTTTTTTGACTGAATAACAGGGTCATTTTCACCTGCTATTACAAAAATCGGTAATCTTTTATTATAAACTTCCCAATCATCCGAATCAAATGCGCTTAATTGCAGTTTAAACAGATTTATAAAACCGTTTGTGGTAAACACAAAACCGCAAAGCTCGTCCTCGTTATACGCTCTGACATTGTCTTTATTTTCCGTTATCCAAGAATTAGGTTCGGCATTCTTTTCGTTGTATCCGATAAAAGTTCCGTTGTTCAGCAATTTATTGGGCGCCTGCTCTTTGTAAAAAGGTTTTAAAATTTTTGAAAGAAAAAGCCCGAAACCTGCATTGCCGTTATGGGTAGGCGGGCCGCAAAGAACGATTTTGTCAATTTCCTTTTCATACTTTTTCATATAATTTCGTGCAACAAGTGTGCCCATACTGTGGCTAAAAATATATAACGGCAGATTCGGATAATTTTTCTTTATATATTCGGTTACAGCGTGCATATCATCTATAACGGCACTGATGTCCTCTGTATAAAAATTGCCGAATTCTCCCTCGTTTATCACACTTGCGCCGTGACCTCTGTGGTCGTGAATAACGCATACATAGCCGTTATCATTAAGGTAATTCATAAATTCAAAATATCGTTCTTTATGCTCGCACATTCCGTGTGAAAACTGAACTATAGCCTTTGGCTGTGTTTTCGTTTCTGAAACAGCAACTTCGAGCATTAAATTGTCAAACGGAGATTTAATTTTTTCAATTCTCATTTACAAATCCCTTTCCGCATAGATAAATTTTACATAGTATAAACCCCTTGACCGCAAAAATCAAGAGGTTTATGGGAGATTTTTTATTATTAAAAATTAAATAAATGATAAACTTAATTTATCTTAGTATACACTTCAAAAAAATAAAAATCAATTACAACATTCCAGCTTTTGCCATTTTGTAAGTTTTAATTGCATCAATATATATTTTTTGTGCTTTACCTACTTTCTGAGGATCATAATCGCATAAACTTAAATTTCCCATATAATCATCTACAATTTTACAAAAATTATCATTCAAAAATGTCATAGGTGGTGTTGTCCAATAAATTTCTTTTTTACCATTTTTTTCTCTTTTACCTAAAAGTGCTTGCAATCCATAAAATAATGGCATTATAAATCCATCAGGAGTAAGTGTATCAATTTCTTTTCCTTTAAAAGGAGTTACTTTTACTTTTCTTTTTCTATTTAGTGTTTTACAAGCAGTAATAGCTTGAAAATGACCACCATTTGCATTATAACATTTAGGAAAATTTTCATAAATGTAATCATATAAATCAGGAAGATCAACCGCTATTCTAAAGGCTGAACGTACTTCTGCATTGATCAATTCTGCATGATATCCATCCTCTGCCTCTCCTGTTACATCTGGAGAACTCATCAGTTTCTCAAATTGTTTTAGACAAGCACCTTTTCCACTATATAGCTTATTAGCTGCAACTGGCTCAAGCGACTTATCACTATTTGCTTCTTTAACAGGAGAAAGTAAATTAAGGGCTAACCAAGAAAGTGCAATTATATCCTGAGCCTTTACAGCACCACCTTCATTTGTTTTCCATTCTATCCTTTTTGCAATAGCTGGATTATGAAGTTCCATTAATTCCTTTAAAGCGTTAAAATAACCTTTTTGATTTGCTTTTGCTGTCAACTGAAGTTCAGCATTGTTATTTCTAGCTTCACATATTTCTAAAAGATTATTTGTAAACGAAAAAACACACGCTGTATCATTTTTATCTTTAGGTACAATTAATTCAACCGGTACTAAAAAATCTAAATTATTTTTAGTTACTTTAGCATTAATATCTTTTATATATGCATCAACCAAAATTCTATTTTTAATCCATATTTCTTTAAATATATCCCATGTTTTTGCACTAGAACTTAAAGTCACACCATGATATTCCATAGATTGTCCAAGAATATATAAACCTATTGCTAATGTATTATGACCACCATCAAGAATTCCTTCTATTTTAGGATTGTTAGGCTCCAATTTTATTCTTCCTCTATCTAATCTTTCATATTGTGAGGAAGCTAACAAAACACCTTTAGTCATAAATGGAAATAGTTTCGGTGAATTTGTTATTGTTTCTTGAATTGCATCTGTAACTGAACCTGTTCTTGATGATCTTGGATTTGCTTCAAGATTTAAAGCATCTATAATAGGAATAAAAAATCTTGCTTGTACTAAACCAACAATTTTAGTAATATCACCAACTGTTTGATCCGATTCAGCTTCAAATTTAATAATAATACTTTTTTTATCTGTCATACCTAATTTCTCCTTTCATTATTATAGGAAAACTGGAAACAAAAAAAGACTAACAGATTATGTCAGTCCTAAAAATCTCATTAAAATAATATTTCCAGAACCTATCCAGGTACTATACAAAAAGCATTAGCTATCCAGCCAATATAACAATTATATACATTATTTTTATTAATGTCAATACATTTTGTGAATATATTTGTAATTTCTATTTTTATTTAATCATCAATCAACTTTAAAAGTATAGCTTTTGCGTCTGCAAGAACCTTTACCGAATAATTGTCGCCCTCTGCAATACGCTTTTTAATTCCTGTAACACAGCTTAACGCAATCGTAAGCTTTGAGTATCCCATTTCCGCAATATCATCGGGATAATATTTTAACATTCTTAAAAATGCGTCGGGTGCTACATAATAATTTTCGCTGTTGTCGGTTGCCAGTATAAATGCTCGTTTGTAGAGTGCGTGTGAAAAATCAAGATTTTGTGGCAGGTCGCCGTATCTATACATATCGCCAAGCTTATAAACAGCTGCAATATCTCCGAGAATAGCCGCCTTTTCCCAACACTCTCTTGCTTTATCTTTGTCAACAGGAATACTTCTGCCGTAATAGTAGCAGTAGCCGAGATTGCTGAGTGCAGTAATATTTCCCATATCGGCTGATTTTTTATAAAGCCTTATTGCGGTTTCGTAATCTCCTCTTTGGTAAGCATCTGCACCCTCATTGAGATAAATCTTGTCTTGAGTAAGTCCCTCATAAACTTCATCATCAAAGTCAAATTCGTCTTCATTATAATCGTTTTTCATAGCTTTTGTCCTTTCTTTAAATATTATTTTCAAAAAGATTGCTGTGTTTTTTGAAAAATTCATAGTAAATCTTTGTATTTTCAAGTTCCCACCAATCTTTTACTTCAACTGGGTTTGAGTCGAGGTCATAAATTTTTGCATTGTCCATAGCAAGCAAAAACGGCGAGTGTGTGGCAATTATCAATTGACAGCCGCAATATCGGGTCAGTTCTTCAAGCATTTTTACAAGTTTTAACTGCATTTTTGCCGACATACTGTTTTCGGGTTCGTCAAGGCAATACAACTTGTCATTTTTCAGCTTTGTTTTAAAGTATTTCAGAGCAGTTTCTCCGTTGCTGAAAAGTTCGGTTTCCTTGCCCGCAGTTTTTTCAATAAACTTTCTGCGTGACACCGATTTCCTGCGTGACATAACCTGCATTTTAAACTGCTCGTAATCGTCCATTCCGCTGAACCTTATACTTTTGCCATACTTTAAAGCACCGTACTCATCACGGGCAATGTCCTTTTTCTCGAAAATTTCGTCATTATTTGTACGAATAGTGAGCATATAATCAAAAATATCATCGCTTGTTATAATACGACTGCCGTCAGGTATTTTGTGCTTGAACCCCTCATCATCGTAGCCGAGAGAATACTCACAATTTTTTACATATTCATCAAATAATTCGCTTGAATTAAACGGAGCGATGCGGTTTAGCTCAAGTTTTTGAGCAATAAGATTTAAAAGTGTGCTTTTTCCCGAACCGTTGCCGCCGTAAAAAATTGTTACATTTTTAAATGAAATCTCATAAAGTTCACGATTTCCGAACATTCTGCACGGGTATGTGTTATCTATATAACCGTAAATGCCGCCGTTGCGTTCACATTGTTTTTGAATCATCGGTTCTTCAAAATCAATCGGTAATGTAAAAGTATCTAAATACATCAAAAGTCACCTGCCGTTCGTAATTTATATGCTTTGCTTAAATGACAAAGTGAAGTTAGGGTAAATATACCCTTTTCACAACAAAAAGC
>OLGM01000446.1_pt1 | contig 26540 bp, 25 predicted proteins | sample 1606001 | NCBI WGS metagenome assembly OLGM01 (sample SAMN03283294) | human gut metagenome | biome: human-associated habitat; material: feces | host: Homo sapiens | place: Peru | collected 2012
ATGTGCAGGATGTGACCACCGGGATGTGGCAGTACATCATTCTGGATTTTGAAACCGGCGAGACTGTTTTCACGATGGATGTCTCCAACAAATACGGCTATAACAACATGGCCATTGGAATGTATGCCGGTAACAGCGGCAACGCACTCTACTGCCCGACAGGCTATCTGGAACTGCTTCGTTTGCAGGACCGTTTCGTTTATCTGCCCGAAATGCCCTACCGCAAGGTCGATCTCGATCAGGCTGCAAGAAATGTCCTCTCGCAGGAACAGTTTGCGCAGGACGGCGGCGAAGGCAGCGTTGCAAGCTGGCGCAACACTGTGACCGTCCGCAATGTGCATCCCAACACCACGGTAGCTTTCCGCATGAATAACCTATCTGGCAGCACCTCCGGTCTGACCCTCTACGCCTATGGCGCGGACGGCAAGCTGGCAAAGGTCGATTCTGCACTGTGGTCGATCACAGACGAGGACGGCAAGGCTGTAACGGAACTTACCGCCGGTACGCTCTATGAGCTGCGCGTGACCGTCGCTGACGGCGGCGCTCTTGACCTGAGCGAGACGGAAAAGGAGATCAAGCTCTCCGTTGTACTCGGAAAATAAATACAAAACGCCCGCCCACCGTGGTCTCTCCACAGGTGGGCGGGCGTTGCTTTATGCCGTGCTCGTTTTTCCTCAGCCGCACACGCTGCCGTCCGGGGCAAAGAACTGCACGTGTTTTTGCCACTGGGTAGGGCTGATGGTGCGGCGGTAGCAGTCGGTCAGGGCTTCCACCGCAGTCTCCGGGGCAAGGGGCGCGCAGCCCGGGCAGTCCAGCACCAGAATGCGGAACCACGCGTCAAAAAGATGCTCGGTGTAGTGGGTGTCCCACGCGCCGCAGCGGGCGTAAAAGCCCAGCCGCCGCACTGCCATGGCTGTGTCCTCCGCCTTTTCCGGCATCTCGGCTTCAATTAAAATGGCCTCGGCGGTGTCCTCGTGGGCGGGCAGCTGCGCCAGCAGCTGCGCCCCAATGCCATGGGCGCGGTAGGCGGGCACTACGGCAAAATAATCCAGCTGGCTCATCCGGCAGCCCTCGGGACGCACCATCAGCAGATAGGCGGCAAGGGTGTCCCCGTCAAACACGCCCCATGTGTGGGCAGTGCCATCCGCTTCGCTGTTCAGGATCATGCTCAGGGGCTTCAGCTCCCCGGCAGGAAAGTCCCGGCGCATCTCGTTCAGATACACATCGGTCAGCTCCGGGCCGGTGAGCAGCCGCCAGATAAACGCAGGCTCTCTCATACGATCCGGTTTCCTTTCTGGATGACAGCCTTGATGTTCAGCTCCTTGTCCGCAAGGATCACGTTGCCGTAGCGTCCGGCGGCAAGGCTGCCGTAGTCGTTGTCCACGCCAATGCTCTTGGCGGGGGTCTCGCTGGCGGCGCGGACGGCGCTTTCCAGCGGCACGTTCATCTCCAGCACGGCGCGCTTCATGCAGTCGTACAGACAGGTGTTGCTGCCCGCAATGGTGTCCGGGTGCTCGGTCAGGGTGGCGCGGGGTCCCTTGACCGTGATGGCCTGTCCGCCCAGACTGTACTGACCGTCCGGCAGGCCGCAGGACATGGCGCTGTCCGCGATCAGGCAGACGCGGTCGTCCCCGAAGGTGTTGAAGGTGAACCGCACCATGGCGGGGTGAATATGCACGTTATCGGTGATGAGCTCCACCTCGGCATCGTGCTCCATGGCTGCAATGATAGGGCCGGGCGCACGGTGGGTGATGCCGGGCATGGCATTGTACAAGTGGGTCATGTGGGTGGCACCGGCTTCAAAGGCCTTGACAGCGGTGTCGTAGTCGGTGCAGGTGTGGGCGATGGAGATGCGCACCTCGTTATGGCACTCCTTGATAAAGTCCAGATTGCCCGGCTCTTCGGGTGCAACGTCCACCAGCTTGATCAGACCGTTTGCACGCTTCTGCAAACGGCGGAACATGGCGGCGTCTGCGCCCTGCACATACTCCGGGTTCTGTGCGCCCACCTTTTTGGGGCTGATGAAGGGGCCCTCCATGTTGATGCCCACAAGGTCGGCGCCCTTGCCGTTTTTATGGGCGGCAGCGGCGTCCATCACCTTGTTCAGGATCTCTTCCGGGTAGGTCATGGTGGCGGGGCAGATGGCCAGCACGCCCTTGCTGGCCTCAAAATCCGCCAGCGTCTGGATGGCCTCCTCGGTGCCGTCGCAGAAATCTTTGCCCATCGCCCCGTGGAAGTGGATATCCACAAGGCCCGGCAGGGCGTACAGCCCCTCGGCGTCCAGCACCTCTTCGCCCTCTTCCGGGGCGGCAAAGGGCACGATGCGGCCATCGCGGATGACGATGGTGCCGCGCTCAAAGGTGTGGCGCGGGGTATAGACCAGTGCATTCTGAAGGATCATACAAAACACCTCGTTCTTCTTCTTTTTCACCCAGTATAGCACGCCGGGTGTTTTTTCAAAAGTCCTTTTGTGTGAACATTGTACCGCCGTGCAAAAAGAGCGAGCCGCCGGGAGGGGGCGCTGTGCACCCCGCCCCCGGCGGCCCGGTTCATACTGCAAAATCAACCAGACTTTTGCAGTTCATTCTTTTCAGAAGTGCAGGATCACAGCATCTTCTTCAGCTCGTCGTACACGAACTGCACCTTGGTGCCGATGATGACCTGGCAAGCGTTCTTGCTGGGACGGATAACACCGGCAGCACCGGCAGCCTTGACAGCCTTCTCGTCGACCTTGGCGTTATCCTTCACCTCAAAACGCAGACGGGTTGCGCAGTAACCAACGTCCTTCACGTTCTCCTTGCCGCCGACAGCAGCCAGAACAGCAGAAGCGACTTCGGTGTAGTTGTTGTTAGCCAGAACGACCTTCTTCTCAGCCTCCTCGTCGTCATCCTCACGGCCGGGGGTCTTCAGGTCGAACTTGGTGATGGCGAAGTAGAACACTGCGTAGAACACCAGGAATGCTGCGATGCCCAGAGGAATGATCATCCAGGTCTTAGCAGCTGCGGGCAGGGATGCAGAGAAGATCAGGTCGGTAGCACCTGCGGAGAAGCAGAAGCCAGCACGGAAACCGGTGTAGTAGGTGATGATGGTGAAGATGCCGTACAGAGCGGAGTACACAACGTACAGCGGGAAGCACAGGAACATGAAGCCGAACTCGAAGGGCTCGGTAACGCCGCAGACGAATGCGCAAATTGCAGCGGACAGAACCAGACCAATAGCGGCCTTCTTGTTCTTAGCGGTCTTGACCATAGCCAGAGCAGCGCCCATGATACCGAACATCATGCAGGGGAAGAAGCCGGACATATACATACCAAGGCTCCAGCCCACATCAGCGGAAGTCTCGCCAGCCCAGAAGTGGCTCAGGTCGCCCAGACCGATGGTATCGAACCAGAACACGTTGTTCAGAGCGTGGTGCAGGCCGGTGGGGATGAGCAGACGGTTCAGGAAGGCGTAGATGCCGGCGCCGATGCCGCCCATGCCGGCGATGCCGTTGCCGATTGCGACCAGAGCGTCGAAGATGACGGGCCAGACGAACAGCAGAACAACGGACACCAGAATGGAGATCAGACCGGTAGCGATCGCAACGAAGCGCTTGCCGGAGAAGAATGCCAGCCAGTCAGGCAGCTGGGTGTTCTTGAACTTGTTGTAGCAGGCAGCACCCACAACAGCGGCCAGAATGCCGATGAAGGAGTTGCCGGCGACCTTCTGGAAGGCGATGTAGGTAGCGGTGCCCTCTTCCAGAGTGCGCACCATGCTGACCACGCCGGGGTTCAGCAGCTGCTGCATCATCAGGAAGCTGACCAGACCGGCCAGACCTGCGGTGCCATCGTTGTCAGCAAGGCCGACAGCGGCACCAATGGCAAACAGCCATGCCATGTTATCGATCAGAGCGCCGCCTGCCTTGACCAGCAGGAAGCCGACGGTGTATGCTGCGCCGGAAGTCGGTGCACCGGGAACGCCCATAACGCCCGGAGCGAGGGCATAACCAAGACCCATCAGGATGCCGCAGATCGGCAGCACGGCGACGGGAAGCATCAGAGCTTTGCCCAGTTTCTGGAGATACTTCATCATAAGACACATTCCTCCTTAAAGAATGTTTGTGTTTACAGACAGTCTCTGGTTGCAGGCTGTCCATAGTTCCGTAACAGAATAGTAACATATTTTTGCAAAAAAAGAAAGTGGTTTTTTCTTTTTTCTATTAAAATGCACCAAAAGTCCTTGTTTAACGGTACGGTTGTCAGTATTTTTTGTTTTTTCTGCACGCGTCCTGATTTAAGTGCTGAAAAATCTTTTCTTTTTATGTCTATTTTGTCCAAATGCTTGCATCCCAGCGCAGAATCGGGTACTATACAGATAAGAGAACTTTTTTCCATCTGCCCCGCCGGGCGGCATGGATACAACGTAAAAGGAGAATGCCTTATGGAATGGACCGATATCCGCCTGACTGTGGCCAAGGCTGATGCCGAAAACGCCGAAGCCGTTGCTACCCTGATCGCCGAGGGCGGCATCTACATCGAGGATTACAGCGACATCGAGCAGCAGGTGGCCGAGATCGCCCACGTGGATCTGATCGAGCAGGAGCTGCTGGACAAGCCCCGGGATACCGTGATCATCCATCTGTATCTGGAGCCGGGCGCTTCTCAGGTGGAAACGCTGGCGCTTATCGCCGCCCGCATGGAAGCCGCCGGCATCCCCTACACCGTGGAGACTGAGGGCGTGGAGCAGGAGGACTGGCAGAACGGCTGGCGCAAATACTACCACCCCATGGAGATCGGCAGCCGTCTGGCTGTGGTGCCCTCGTGGCAGCAGTACGACACCGACCGGGTCAAGCTGATCCTTGACCCCGGCCTTGCCTTCGGCACCGGCGGTCACGAGACCACCAGCCTTTGCCTTGAAGCGCTGGACGAGCAGGTGCGCGGCGGCGAGCGGGTGCTGGATATCGGCACCGGCAGCGGCATCCTTGCCATTGCCGCCCTCAAGCTGGGCGCCGCCAGCGCCGAGGGCGTGGACATCGACCCCGTGGCGGTGCGCACCGCCGGGGAGAACGCAGCCCTGAACGGCGTGCAGGATAAGCTCACCGTGCTGGTGGGCGACCTGTCCGATAAAGCCAGCGGCACCTATGATATCATCACCGCCAACATCGTGGCAAACGCCATCCTCAGCCTTGCACCCGCCGTGCCCGGCCTGATGGCCGAGGGTGCCACCTTTATTGCCAGCGGCATCATCGACAGCCGCAAGGACGAGGTGATCGCCGGGCTGGAAAAGGCGGGTCTCGCCATTGTGGAAGTGAAGGAAAAGCGCGGCTGGGAGTGCATCGTCTGCAAAAAGGCCTGATATCCATACATTATGAGAAGGAGCGCACAGTATGCCGCACCGCTACTTTACCACCGAGATCTCTGACGGCACCGCCACCCTGCGGGGTGCGGATGCCCATCACCTTGCCCGGGTGATGCGGGCAAAGCCGGGGGATACCGTCATCCTCTGCGACGGCAACGCCGTAGAGTACACCGCCACCATCACCGGCTTTGGGGAGGACAGGGTAGACTTTGCCGTAGAGCCGGGCTACCCCAGCGCCGCCGAGCCCACCGTGGAGGTGACTCTGCTGGCGGGCTACCCCAAGCAGGATAAGCTGGAACAGATCATCAAGCACGGGGTGGAGCTGGGCGCTGCCCACATCGTGCCCTTTTTCAGCCGCTACTGTGTAGCCGCCCCCAAAAAAGAGGAGCAGAAGAACGAGCGCTACAACCGCATTGCGCTGGAAGCCGCCAAGCAGTGCGGCCGGGGCGTTCTGCCGGACGTAGCCCTGCCGCTGCCGAACTTTGGGGCGGTGTGCCGCAGCTTTGACCAGTACGATCTGGTACTGTTCTGCTACGAGTGCGGCGGCGCACCCCTGCGCCAGCTGCTGGCAGATGCTAAGCCCGCCGATGGACAGAAGCTGCGCCTTGCTATCGTGACCGGCGCAGAGGGCGGCTTTGCCGCCGAGGAAGCCGAAATGGCTGCCAGCGCCGGGGCAAAAACGGTAGGCCTTGGCCCCCGCATCCTCCGGTGTGAGACCGCCCCGCTGGCGGTGCTCTCCGCCGTCATGACCCTAACAGGGAATCTGGAGTAATCATAAAAAAGGACGTATCTGCTTGACAAATACGCCCGGAATGATTATACTGAAAACAGAAAAGGTGCTGCCCGGCAATGGTCAGCTTCCATACCCTAGACAATCAGAAAAGATTGGCCGTTTGAGTCTGGACAACTGTGGCGGTCAATCTTTTTTGTTTTGCTTGCTCTCGATGTACTGTAAAACTTTTAACGTAACGTCAACCGTTTCGTAGACCACGGTAACGATAAGCGTTGCCAAGGCCAAGGTTTCCAGCAGCGTCATAGGGCATCCCCCCTTTGCCGTCAGGCTCCGGGAAGATCACAAATTCTCAAAAAAGTTCCTTTCCCGGCGTTGCGCCTGATTCATTCCGAAGAACGAGTTTTGCGAGCCGGGTACGGAAGCATGACCACCTGCAATGCAGGCAACACCTAGTCTACCGCCTTTTCAGGCGGTATTTTTATTGTAGCACACTTTTTTGTTCGTTACAACAAAAATATTTGTATAGTGAAAGAGGCTGCTGCACAGAGTTTTGTGCAACAGCCTCTTATTATTTCACGTTATATTACGCTTTGTAAATCATTTTCAGGTATTTTCCTCAGCATCCGGGTGGGCATCGGTGTCCAGCAGGGCTTGTTTTACCTTGAGCAGGTTCTGCGGGCTTACCGAGAAGCTGCGCAGACCAAGGTGCAGATACTGCGCGGTGTTGGCGGGGTTGCCCACGGCAAGGCCGCAGATGGTCACCGGGATGTGGTGCGCATTGGCGGCATCCATCACCATGGTGATCAGCTTTTTCATGGCAGGGCTGGCGGGGCGGTAGTAGTGCTCTGCGCTGGCAAGCTCCCGGTCGGCGGCGTGGGTGTACTGGGTCAGGTCGTTGGTGCCGATGACCAGAAAATCGCAGCCGTGGGCTACAAAGTCCTCCACGGTCAGACAGGCGGCGGGGATGCTCAGCATCACGCCGAATTTGACATCCTCATTAAAGGGCACGCCCCGCTCCCGCAGGCTCTGGCGGCAGTGCTCTACGATGCTCATGGCGGCGTCCCAGTCCTCCACCTCGGTCACCATGGGGAACATTACCCGCAGCGGGCCGCGGGCGGCTGCGCGCAGCAAGGCGCAGATCTGGGTCTGGAACTGCTGGGGCTGGCGCAGGCTGTTGCGGATGCCGCGCAGGCCGAGCTTGGAGGACTGCGGCCCCTGATTGGCATCGGCCACGGTGCGGTCGGAGCCAAAGTCGAAGGTGCGCACAGTCACCGGGCAGCCGTTTGCCGCTGCCAGACAGGAGCAGTAGAAGAAATACTGCTCCTGCTCGTCCAGAATGCGACCGGGCAGCATCATGTAGCCGCTGCGCAGCAGCCCAACGCCCTTGGCACCGGACTGCATGGCGGTGTCGATATCCTCCGGGCCGAAGCAGTTGGCCAGCAGCTCAAAGGGCACGCCGTCCCGCGTCTCATCCGGCAGGCTGTGCAGCTGCTTCATCTCCGCGTCCTCGCGCTGAAGCTGGCAGATACTGGCTTCCGCCTGCTGGCGGGCGACAGCGTCCGGGTCAAGGATGCAGTTGCCGTTGGTTGCGTCCAGAATGACGGTGCGCCCGTCGCAGTCGTCCAGAAAATCCTTGCCCACCTGCACGATGCCCGGGATGTTCATTGCCCGGGCAATGATGGCGGCATGGCTCTGGCCGCTGCCCTCGGCGGTGATGACGCCTAAGATCATGCCCGAGGGCACGCTGAACAGGTCGGTGGGCATCAGCCGGTCGGCGGCAAGGATCACCGGATGATCCAGCGCCAGCCACACCCGGGGGCGGTTGGTCAGGATATTGATCACCCGGCGGGTGGCGTCCAGAATATCCACGCTGCGCAGCTGCATATAGGGGTTATCCTTCATGTTGGCAAGCTGGTCGGCGTAGCGCTGCCCCACCTGATGCATTGCCGCAGAGGCGCTGATGCCCGCATTGATGCAAAAGCGCACCTCGTTCATCATGCCCTCGTCGTCCAGCATCATGCTCTGGAACAAAAAGATGGCCTGCTCGGTGGGGGCGGCGCGCTCCGCCATGGAGTCCAGCTCGTTCTGCGCCGTGTGCACGGCATTTGCCAGCAGCCGCAGCTCCCGCTCCGGGTTGAAAGGGCCGTGGCTGAAGGTCTCCACATGGTGCTCCAGTCGGCTCACCTGACCCAGCACCAGCCCCGGGGATGCGGATACGCCTTTATAAACCTTCATCTTCTGTCACCTCCGGCAAAGCTGCTGTGGTCGCTGTGGTCAAAGTGCGCCACACCAGCGCCTGTAAGAATGTATTGGGCAGCAAAGCAGCCAGCGCCGCCTGTCCGGCGGTGCTGCTGCCCGTAAACAGCGGAGCAAAGCTTTCCATGCGCTCTTTATCGCACGCCGCCAGAAACGCCTGGGCCAGCGTCCGGGTGGTGTAGAAGTGGGTGGGGTCCACCCCGGCATCCTCGGCGGCGGCTTCCAGCGGGGCAAGCTGGTCGTCCTTCATCCGCGCCAGCAGCAAAGCGGCATCTGCGGTCAGGGTGACGGGGTACTTCTCCCGCACCTCCTTCTGCACCGCGTCAAAGGCGGCACGGAAGGCTTCGGCATCGGCGCTGCTGTCCGCACCGCTGTCCACCGCGTAGGCACAGCCCCGGATGCGGCCAAAGGCGCGCAGGGTGTCGTAGTAACCCAGCTCGATGTTGCGCTTGGCGGTGTCGGGGTCAAAGTGGAGGATATCCCCCAGTTCCCAGTAACTGCGGATCATGGTGGTGGGCAGACCGGTCAGGTTGGGGCGGGTGATGCCCACGCCCTCGAGGTCCACACAGACCAGCTCCTCTGCGCCCATGGTCTTGGCAAGGCCGGTGGGCATATTATCGCTGTACCCGCCGTCCAGAAACTTGACCCCGTCGATCTGCCGCGCCCGCAGGGCAGGGAAGCAGGCCGCCGAAGCCATCAGGTAGTCCCGCACCTGCCCGGCGGGGATATCCTCCAGCGTCAGCTCCCGGGGCCGCAGCCCGCGCTGCTCTACCGTCACGATGCCGAACCGGATGGGCGCTGCCCGTAGCGCGTCCTCGTCCAGCACCCGCTCCACGATCTCTTCCAGCGGGGTCACGTCCATGCCGCCCGCCTTTACCACCCGGCGCAGAAACTGGTGCAGGGCAGAAAGGTCGGCGTTTTCCTCCGGCAGCTCCATCACATCCCGGCTGCGGATGGTCAGCCACATATCCCGGGCAGTCTCGTACAGATCCAGCACGAACATGGCGCCGTTCAGCCCGCCCACGCTGGTGCCGGTAATGATCTGCGGGTGCCAGTCCAGCTCCATCAAAGCCCGCCAGACGCCCACCTGATAGCTGCCCCGTGCGCCGCCGCCTGCCAGCACCAGCGCCTTTTGCGTGGGATCTTTGCGTTCCATATCAAACCCTCCCGTGCACGTTCCCGGTATTTCCAACATTGTTATAATTATACCATACTTTTTAGAAAAATTCTCCCGAATTTTCAGAGATCATGCCTTTTTCCTGTGAAAGTTTCGTGCTATACTAGCCGGAGATGAGTATAGATGCAGCCCGGAGGGGCGCACAACAGGAGGAAAGTATGCACTGCAAACAATGGATCTTTGATATGGACGGCACCCTGACCGACAGCATGGTGGTAGTATGGGAGGGTGCCCCGGAGGCGCTGCTGGCGCGCTTTGGCCGCACCCCAAAGGCAGACCTGCACAAGACTCTGCTGACCATGGGCATGGAGGACGGCGCACAGTACCTTATCCGGGAGTATGCGCTGCCGCTGGATGTGAAAAGCTATCTGGACGTGATGCGCGAGGTGATCGCTCAGTTGTACGAAAAGGTGGAGCTGAAGCCCGGCGTGCGGGACACCCTTGCCCGGCTGCGGGCAGAAGGCGCACGGATGTGCATTTGCTCCAACACATGGAGCAGCCAGTGCCGCGCCGTGCTGACTCGCCTTGGCATCGACGAATACTTTGATTTTTACATCGAAGCACGGGGCACGATGAGCAAAAGCAGCCCCGTGCCTTTTATGGAGGCGCTGCACCGCCTTGGCGGCACAAGCCCTGCTGGGTGCGCCGTGTGCGAGGACGCCATTTACGCCGCCCAGACTGCCCACGATGCCGGCTTCTATCTGGTAGGCATTCAGGACGTCTCCAGCGCCGCCGACGCCCCCGCCCTGCGCCGGGTATGCAATCAGTTCTTGCCGGACTGGACTGCGCTGGACTGGGCGCAAGTATAAACTGCCTGCTCCCGGATGGATAAAACGCCCATCCTCTTGCATTTTGCGTGCCACAGGAGTATGATAATATAAATAATTACGTCTTTTTTACAAGGATGTAATTTGGTGAAGTAGATCTATCCTAAACCCTATCGTCAAAAGGAGACCCCTGTCATGACAAATCCTCTCGTCAGCATTATCGTGCCTGTGTACAACGCACAGAATAGTGTTGCCCGCTGTCTGGAAAGCATTTGCAGCCAGACCTATCAGGAGCTGGAGATCATCGTACTGAACGATGGTTCCACGGATGACAGCCTTGCGATCTGCAATCAGTTTTGTGCTAAGGACCCCCGCGTGACGGTGGTCGATAAGGAAAACGAGGGCCTTTCCATTACCCGCAATGTGGGAATGCGGCTGGCACAGGGCAAATATTTGCAGTTCGTGGACAGTGATGATCACATTGCCCCGGATTTCACCCAGCGTATGGTGACTGCCGCCGAGCAGTACGATGCTACACTGGTCATCTCGCCCTACTGGATGGAGATCCCCCGGGATACTCAGAAGGAGCAGCTGCGGGAAAAAGCCAAGGTCAGCAAACCGGATGCGACCGCCAAAAAGAAGCTGCGCCGAAAAAAGCCGGAGGTGGAGTACCGGGAGTATGGTTTTCTGCCCGCCGGTGTCTATGACCAGAAAAGCTACGCGCTGCACCTGATGGAAAAGCCCGTGACCTTTTTCTACAACGTGGTGTGGAACAAGCTCTACCGCCGGGATGTACTGAACACCCACGGGCTGGAGTTTACCAATGAGCTGATCCACGCCGAAGATCAGCAGTTCAATATCCGGTATCTGGAATTTGTAGAGCGGGCGGTCTCGCTGGAAGAACCGGGCTATTACTATGTCCAGAACCCCCAGAGCATCTGCCACACCCAGATCAACCTGACCACTATCATGCAGAACCGCCTGCAGATGATCGATTATTATAAAGACATTTACACAAAGCTTGGCCTCTACGAGGAGGTGCAGACCCAGCTGCACGCCTCTCTGCTGGGGCTTGCCGAAAGTGTCAACCCTGCCATCGGCATCCAGAAGGCGTTGAACGATGCCGCAGAGTATTGGTATGCCTTTTTTGCCGGCAGTGACGAGGAAGCGGAGCTTGCCGCCGAGCGCAGCGAACGGAAGGCCGCTGCCAAGAAAAAGCAGAAGCCCAAGACCGAGTGAATCCGTTAAGGAGGACTTCCATGAACACCCCGCTCGTCAGCGTAATTGTACCTGTTTACAAGGTAGAAAAGACCCTTGCCCGCTGTCTGGACAGCGTCTGTGGACAGAGCTACCAGAACCTTGAGATCATCGTGGTGAACGATGGTTCCCCGGATGGCAGCCTTGCCATCTGTGAGCAGTTCCGGGCAAAGGATCCCCGCGTGGTGCTTATCAGCAAGGAAAACGAAGGGCTTTCCCTTACCCGTAATGCCGGAATGCGCATTGCCCACGGCAAGTATATCCAGTTCGTGGACAGTGATGACTATCTGGAGCACACCTTTACCGCCCGCATGGTGGAAGCTGCCGAGAAGAACTATGCCGATCTGGTCATTGCACCCTATTGGATGGTGATCCCACCGGATTCCAGCAAAAGCGGCCAGCGCACTGAAAAGCTGCTGGCGCAGCTGGGCGTACAGACCGACACCGCCAAGCCGGAGGTGAGCATTTACAGCTTTCTGCCTGTCGGCAGCTACGGCCAGCGGGAATTTATGCAGGAGTACATGAAAAAGCCTTCCTCCTTCTATTTCAACGTTGTGTGGAACAAACTGTACCGCCGTGATCTGCTGGCTCGGAACAAGCTGTGGTTCACCAAAGAGGTCTACAACGAGGATCAGCTGTTCAATGTGCGGTATTTCCGGCTTGCAAAGGTGTATACCGCCCTTGCCGCTCCGGGCTATTACTACATCCAGAACCCCCAAAGCCTGCTGCATACCAATGCAGACCTTGGCAAGGTCGTGAACAGCCGCTTACAGATGTTCCCCCATTACAAGCAGCTTCTGGCCGAACTGGGACTCTCCCGGGGCAATCAGCTGCGGCTGTACCACACCCTCATTGCCCAGTCGGAGCGCTTCATGCCCGCCGGGCCGATCCAGACCTTGATAAAACACAAAAAATCATCCTGATACCGCAAAAATGCCGCCGCACAAAACCGTGCAGCGGCATTTTTGCTATCTTCTGGTTTTTCAGCCGGGCGTCTCAGCCCTTGCAGCCCTGCTCTTCCCAGTCGCCGAAATCGTTGGCATCGGCGATCTTGGTGGCATCGAACTTGCCGCTCTCGTCCTTGGGAGCAACGGCGGGGCCGGCCTCCACGGGGTTAGCGTTCGGGGCCTCGGGGTCGTACGCCGGGCGCTCTTCGGCGGTCTCCGGCTGGGTCTGGGGTGCGTTCTCAGCAGGGGCGGGAGCCTCCGGTGCGGCTTCCTCGGCAGCTTCTGCGGCGGCATCGGCGACCTTTGCCTCTTCCTTGGCTTCGGCTTCCGCGTAGGCTTCGGCGGTCTTTTCGGCCTCCTCGGCGTCCTTTTCGGCGTCCTCCGGGAACTCGACCTCCTCCACATGGAGCGGGTCTTTCTGGTTCAGGATCTTGTCCAGCACCACGATGGCAGCGCCGGTGACGGCCACGGCAGCAGCCGTGCCAAGAATACGGAACAGAGTTTTCATACCAGAACCTCCTTGTTATAAAGAAACGTTAAGAGAACGTTACGACCTCTTCCAGGGGCTTTTCGGCGGGCTCCACCGACACGGCGGTCAGCACCGGGCCCTTGCCCCGGTAGATGTTGTGGAACTTGTAGCCCACCTTGGCGGTCACCCGCACCCATGCGCGCTGTTCCAGCGCCTTGTAGCCATCGTAGCTGCAGGGGAAGCCCACGAACTGGATGTCCTGCACGCAGCAGGTCATGGCAAAGCGACCGGGCACAAAGCTGTTTTTGCCGGCGCGGTTGGTCTGGCAGACCTGTGCCAGAAAACGCACCGTCTTGCCGGTGTACTTCTGGGGCTCGTCCTGACAATCCATGTACCAGATGCCGAAATCGTCATCCGGGATATCGATGGGGTCAGCGTTGATATCAAAGGGCAGCGGGTCGGGGATATCATCGTAGGCTACGCTGCCATCCTTGAACTCGTAGGCGATATCGCACTTGCGGGAGGCCTGCCGCACCAGCTTGTGCAGCTCCTGCCGGGCGTCGTCGTTGTTCACGGCTTCGGCGCGGTTGAACACGATCAGCTCGCTGCGGGCGATCTTGTCCAGCATCAGGCTGCGCATGGAGTTGTCGCGGGCGTAGGTCAGGGCGGTGGTGCCGTCGGCGGTGGCGATGCACTGGTACACCAGCCAGTTCTCGGGCAGTGCCTCGGCTAAGTCCTGCAGCAGCCACATGCCGTTGTACTCGATGACCACGCGGCCTGCGTCCGCTTCCTTGCCCAGCTTTGCAAGGTTCTGGGGGTTCAGCTCGGACTTATCCTCCAGCACCTTCACGGTCACGCCGGGGAAGGCGAACTTCTTCTCGTTATACTCCTCTTCGCCCTCCTCGCAGACCAGCAGCAGGGTCTTGTCGCCGGAGTCGAAATTGGGGTCTTCAAAGGTCTCCTGAATAAACTTGGTCTTGCCGCTTTCCAGAAAGCCCACAAACAGGTAGACCGGGATCTCTTTTGCCATAATAAATGGTTGCTCCTTTTATCAATGATAGGCGCCCCCTTGGGGGAGCTGGCAATGCCGTCAGGCATTGACTGAAGGGGTCAGCAGCCGAACAGCTGGGCAATGGCGGTCTCGTTCAGCTTGGAGCCGATGACCACCAGCTTGCCGCCCACGTCTGCACTGCGGCTGCGCACTTCCCACTCGCCGGGCACATAGTCGAACTCCAGCCAGCCGTCTGCACCGCCGTCCACGATGCCCTTGCTGCGCAGGATCATGCCGTAATTGCCGGTATCCAGCTCGGTGAGGGCGTGCTCCACCTCGGCCTTGGTGAACTTGCGGGCCGTCTCCACGCCCCAGCTGGTGAACACTTCATCGGCATGGTGGTCGTGATGATGATGACCGCAGCAGCAATGACCGTCATGGTCGTGATGATGCTCGTGCTCCTCGTGGTCATGATCGTGGTCATGACCGCAGCTGCAGTGGTCATCGTGGTCATGCTCGTCATGGTCATGGTGGTGATGCTCGTGTTCATGTTCGTCATCATCATCGTCGTCATGATCGTGGTGGTGGCCGCAGCAGCAGTGGTCATCATGGTCATGATCATGCTCGTCGTGGTCGTGGTGATGATGCTCGTGCTCGTGTTCGTCGTCATCGTCGTCATCATCGTGGTCATGATGATGGCCGCAGCTGCACACACCGTTCTCATCGTAGTGATGATGGTGATGCTCGTGCTCTTCTTCCTTGTCCTCGTGGGCGTGCTCCTCGTTGGCCTTGGCAGCCATAGCGATCAGCTCAGCCTTGAAGTCGTCCTTGGTGGACATAGCCTTCAAGATCTGCTCACCGGTCAGGTGATCCCATGCGGTGGTCACGATGGTGGCGGTGGGGTTCTTTTCCCGCAGCATTGCCACGGCAGCGGCGATCTTCTCCTCGCTGGCGGTCTGGGTGCGGCTGAGCAGGATGCAGCTTGCATGGCTGATCTGGTCATCGTAGAACTCGCCGAAGTTCTTCATATACATCTTGACCTTGTTCACGTCGGCCACGGTGACAAAGCTGTTCAGCTGCACATCCAGATGCTCAGCCACGCCCTCCACGGCGCGGGTCACATCGCTCAGCTTGCCCACGCCGGAGGGCTCGATGACGATGCGGTCGGGGTGGTACTGCTCCACCACCTGCTGCAAAGCGGTGCGGAAATCGCCCACCAGAGAGCAGCAGATGCAGCCGGCGTTCAGCTCGTTGATCTGGATGCCGCTTTCCTTCAGGAAACCGCCGTCAATGCCGATCTCGCCGAACTCGTTCTCGATCAGCACCACCTGCTGGCCTGCAAAGGCCTCGGTGATCAGCTTTTTGATCAGGGTCGTTTTACCGGCGCCAAGGAAGCCGGAGAAGATATCAATTTTAGTCATGTTCCAGATGCCTCTTTCTTTTTATCGCAATATTCGCAATTGTTAGCGCAAAGGGCCGCAGAGTGCTGACCCATAAAAATACTACACCTCTATTATAACAAGGCTGTCAATGGGAAACCGGCCTTTTTCAAGAAAAAATTGTAACTTTTTTTGCAAATTGACGGCGTTTTGGGGGAGAATGAACTCCCTCAGTCAAAACCTGACGGCAGCTCACCCCTTCCGTCATCGCCTGCGGCGATGCCACCTTCCCCAAGGGGACGGCTTTTGGCGGTGGCGGCAAAGTTTCCGGCACAACACAAAGGCGTCCCCTTGGGGGAGCTGGCTGCGAACACAGTGAGCAGACTGAGGGGGTGTTCCCTGCAAGCGGAGCGCATTCCAAATCGCCCCCGCATTGCATTCTTCCCCGCAGAATGATACAATAGCAGCAGCAAACCATCGCCGCCGGACGTTTTTCCGGCAAATGACAGAAAGAGGGCTTTTGTTATGAGTATGAACACAGTTCCCGAGCGTCTGGCCGCGCTGCGTGCCGCTATGCAGGCAAATGGCGTGGACGTCTATCTGATCCCGGTGGGCGACCCGCATTCCAGCGAGTACCTGCCCGACCACTACACCTCCCTGACCTACTTCTCCGGCTTCCACGGCGAAAACTCCAACTTTGTGGTCACTATGACCGAGAGCGCCGTCTGGGCAGATGGCCGGTATTTTGTGCAGGCAGAGAAAGAGATCGCCGGTACCGAGATCCAGCTGATGCGCATGGGCGAGCCGGGCGTGCCCACCGCCGAGGAATACTGCGGCAAAGTGCTGCCCGAGGGCGGCACGCTGGGTCTGTGCGGCCTGACCGCCAACTGTGCACTGGTCAATAACCTGAAAAAGGAGCTGGAGCCCAAGCACGGCAGCATCAAGACCCTGTTCTTGGAGGATGAGCTGTGGGTGGAGGGCCGCCCTGCCCGCCCGGCCACCCCGGCATGGATCCTGCCCAAGGAGTACGCAGGCTTCTCCCCGGCAGAAAAGCTGGAGCAGCTGCGCGGCAAGCTGAAGGAGCAGGGCTGCACAGCCCAGCTGGTGGGCAAGCTGGATAATCTGGCTTGGCTTTTGAACCTGCGCGCCATGGATATCGAGTGTACCCCCTACGCCATGGCCTACTGCTATGTTACCCCGAGCCGCGCCGTGCTGTTCATCAATCAGGCACGGGTCACCCCGGAGGCCAAGGCAGAGCTGGAAGCCAACGGTGTGACGCTGGCCGACTACGACAGCATTCTGGACGTGATGGCCGCCGAGACCGAGCCGCAGACCGTGCTGGCTGAGAGCGCCACCGTGAACTACGCCGTGTATCAGGTGCTGGAAAACAACCCCGCCCTGACCGTGAAGGACGCTGCCGACCCCCTGCTGGCCATGAAGGGCGTGAAGAACGAGGTGGAGCTGGCACACCTGCGCGAGTCCCATCTGCGAGACGCCGTGGCCATGGTGCGGTTCCAGATCGAGCTGGAAAACCGTCTGGCTGCTGGGGAAGAGCTGACCGAGCTGACCGTGGACGAGATCCTGCACAAGTACCGCAGCGCGGACGACAAGTTCCTTGTGGAGAGCTTTGGCACCATTGCAGCCTACGGCGGCAACGCAGCCATGATGCACTACCACGCCACCCCGGAGGATCACGCCGTTCTGCAGCGCAAGGGCTTTTTGCTGGTGGACAGCGGCGCTACCTATCTGGACGGCACCACCGACATCACCCGCACCTACCCTCTGGGCGAACTGACCGAGGACGAGCGGCTGTTCTATACCTGGACTTTGCAGTGCCACATCGATATTGCCAAGGCCGTCTGGCTGGACTACTGTGACTGCCACATGCTGGACACCATCGCCCGCGAGCCGCTGTGGCGTCACCTCATCAACTACCGCTGCGGCACCGGCCACAGCGTCAGCTTTGTGGGCAACGTCCATGAGGGTCCCCACGCTTTGAACGGCCGCAACACCACCCTGATGCGCCCGGGCATGATCGTCACCGACGAGCCCGGCGTGTACGAGGCCGGCGAAGTGGGCATCCGCATTGAAAACGAGATCGAGTGCTACCACAAGGCCGACAACCAGTACGGCACCTTCCTTGCCTTCCGTCCCATCACCTTTGTGCCCATTGCCACCTCGCCCATCGTGCCCGGCGTGCTGGACAAGGAGCAGGTCGCATGGCTGAACGACTACCACCGCAAGGTGTTCGAGCAGCTGGCACCCCGCCTGAACGAGAACGAGCGCGCATGGCTGGCCGAGAAGTGCGCCGCCATCGGCTGCTGAATATAAAAAGGTTTTTCCGCTGAAAATATCCAGAGTGCAACGACGACGACCGCCGCCAGTGGCGGAAACAGGGAGGAGTTGTTGGGGCAGCGGCCAGCAAGACGCAAGTGCCGCCCAAGGCACGATGCGGATGCTGGGTGCCGCAACCCGCCAGCGGAGGATATTCTAAATCGTCTACCCTGCAAAGAGGCTGTTGCATAATGTACTGTGCAACAGCCCTTTTGCCGTAAAGGAAACCAAACCATGATCTTTCACATTGCCATCTGCAGCCCGGACGGGGCGCTGCGCAGCAGGCTGGAACACCAGTGCATAGAGTTCTTTGCCCGGCGGGAGGACGCCTGCATCGTGGAGCAGCTGCAAAGCCCGGAAGCGCTTTTGCAGCAGGATGCCGCCGGGATGCGGTACGAGCTGTACCTCATTGAGCTTGCGGCGGTAGCCCGGCCCGAAGGGCTTACGGCGGCGGCAGAGCTGCGCCGCCGGGGCCGCCGCAGCCCACTGGCCTTTGTGGCCCGCACCCCGGCCCACGCATACAGCGCCTACCGGGTGGACGCCATGCAGTATCTGCTGCAGCCGGTGCACCAGCCGGAGATCTCCGCACTCCTCAAGCGGGCGGTAGAACCGGAATACGGCCCCGCCCTTACCGTGACCACCGCAGATGGCGTGCGGATGCTGGCCTATGCAGAGATCGAATATCTGGAATGCACCCATCATATCGTGCACTTCCACCTGACCACGGGGGAGGATGTAGCCTCTCTCTCTCTGCGGGTGCCTTTTTCCGCCGTAGCGCAGCCCCTGCTGGCAGATGGCCGCTTTGTACAGCCGCACCGCTCCTATGTGGTCAATCTGGAGGCGGTGCAGCTGCTGGCACCCGGCGAGGTTCGGATGCGCAGCGGAGCACGCATCCCCATCCCTCGGGGACGGGAAGCCGCCGTCCGGGAGGCCTTCTGCACCCGGGCAGGGTAAGCCCAAGAAAAATCGTTTTATCCCAGCAAAATGGCCGGCGCTCCGCAGCAGGGAGCGCTGGCCATTTTTTGTTAAAAAAGTTTGTTTTCATAAACTTACCAGTTTTGCTTGACAAGCCCCTGCATGCGTGTTATTTTAAATTCCGTCAATTAGCTCAACCTAACCATCTGAGGGGCTTTGCCCCGCAGGTTTTTCTTTGCGCGCAATGTTAGGTACAGCTAACTATATGGCAGCACTTTTCTGCCATTGTTGAAAGGAGCATTTTCCATGAGAACAAAGAAATTTCTTTCCCTGCTGCTGTCGGCGGCTATGGCGTTCAGTCTGCTGACCGCCACCGCCTTTGCCGCAGCTCCCGCCGAGGAGGAAAACGGCTTTTTCGATTTTCTGCTGGGCAAAAAGTACACCTACCTCTACGCTGCCCTGACTTGGGACGAGTACTGGGCAAACGAGAAGGTCTATGCTGCCGGCAGCACTGCCGCCTCTGCGCAGCTGGACAGCCACGAGGAGCACGACCTTGGCGCATTTGACGCCGTTTCCCGCGCTACTGCTAACCACGGTCTGCATCGCGGCAGCTTCCAGAGCACTGCTGTCATCTACGCCAAGGACGGCAGCACCTACACCGTTTCTCACTGGTCGGACGATGGCAAGACCATCTATCTGGCCGATGGCACCACCGTAGGCTGGAACCGCGGCACCATTACCAAGGCCGACGGCTCTACCGTGCAGATGGACCATTACGAGGTGCTGGGCACCAAGTATGTGCCGGTGCGCGTGGCTACCAGCGACCTTGCCGATTTCTGCTCCAAGTACACCGTCGTGGAAAACGGCGGCCAGCTGGTGGGCGGCTACTCTGAAAATAAACTGACCGCCTACGCCCTGACGGCTGCGGTGGACAAGAACACCAACGGTCTGAAGTACGCTACCAAGAGCGGCGATGGCTACACCTTCTCCGCTGCGCACACCGGCACCGGCTCCGGCGTGGCAGAAGCCGCTCAGAAGGCTGCTGATGGTCTTACCGTGAACCTGCGCAGCGGCAGCGACGTGGGCAGCTTTGGCGAGTTCATCCGTGTAGACCTGAACGGCAACTACGGCGAGCTGGGCTCCCGGATGCAGTCTGTGGTGTGGACCTACTACGGCAACGACAGCACCTACACCCACGCCAAGGCCTCCTATGGCACCAAGTTTGCAGCCGACAACTGGATGCACAAAGCCATGGGCATCCAGCTGGGTCTGAGCGATTCCGCCCGCTGCCAGCTGCCGGAGGGCACCGATGGCACCGGCTACTGGACCATCACCATCCGCGCACTGGGCTACGCCGACACGGTGGTCAAGTTCCAGACCACTGCTGAGAACCTTGCCAAGCACGAGCTGGCAAGTGATGCCGACCGCGCCGCCCTGCAGGCTGTGGTCGCCGAAGCACAGAGCAAGGTAAAAGCCGCTTACACCGCAGCCAGCTACGCGGATCTGGAGACCGAACTGGCCGAGAGCGTGGAGCTGCTGAGCCGCGAGACCCTGTATAAGGCCGCTGCACTGGAGCAGGTGACCCACCTGACCGATGCCGTGCAGAACCTGAAGGCTGCCTGATCCGGCAAAAAACAGAACACCCAAAAAAGCAAGGTCGCTTTATGCAGGCGGCCTTGTTTTTCCGTGTCAGGAGAAGATAGAATGAATAAAAAACGATGCAACACGCTGCTGCCGCTGGTGCAGCTGCTCCCGGCGGTGGCGGCAGCGGCAGCTGTGCTTTTTGCCCTGCCGCGCACTGTGCCGGTGCTGGCTGCCGTACCGGAAAGGCTGGCAGCGGTGATGGAGCAGCCGACGGAAGCCGCTTCCTCCGAAGCGGAGGAAGAAGCCCTGCCCAAGCTGCCCTATGCCGACGGTGTTTACGTTGGCTCTTCCCGGGGCTACGGCGGTGCCGTCCGGGTGCAGGTGACCATGGAAAACGGCAGCATCACGGAGGTGGAGATTCTGGATGCCTCCCACGAGACCAAGCAGTTTCTGCGGCGCGCAAAGCGGCTTTTGACTACCGTAGTGGATGCCCAGAGCTGGGAGGTGGACGCCGTTTCCGAGGCCACCTACACCAGCCGGGGCATTCTGGGCGCGGTGCAGAACGCCCTGACCGGCGAGGTGGTCAACAATCCTCTGCCGCCGCAGCCAAAGCCTGCCGCACCGCTGGTGGTAGAGGAATTCACTGCGCCCTCTACCTATCTTGACGGCATCTACACCGCCGAAGCCATGGGCTTTGAGGGGCAGATCACAGTGCAGGTCACAGTGGCAGAGGATAAGATCACGGACATCACGATTCTGAGCGCTGAGGACGAGGAGGAATATCTTTCCCGCGCCAAGCGGGTCATCCCCGCCATTCTGGAAGGACAAAACCCCAATGTGGATGCCGTTTCCGGTGCCACCTACTCCTCCACCGGCATCCTAAACGCGGTCAAGCTGGCGCTGGCAAAGGCAGCAGTTGCCCCGGCAGAGGAAGCCGCCCCGGAGCAGGCAGCATCGGAAGAGACGGCAGAAGAAGCCGCGCCGTCCGAAGCAGCAGAACCCGAGGAAACACCGGTCACTGCGCCCACCGTGGAGGTGGTGCAGCCAGAGGAAAAGAGCGCCGTTCCTGCGTGGCTCAAGGAAGTATGGCAGCAGCTTTTCCCGGCAGAAACACCGGCTTCTTCTGAGGAAGTGCTGCCGACATCCGAGACGGCACTGCCGCCGGAAGAGACCGAACCTGAAACGGAAGGAGCAGCAGAATGAAATACAAAAACTTTTTCCTCCGGGCGGTGAACCTGCTGCTGGTCCTTGGCATCCTGTGGCAATACCAACAGGTGGCGCTGGTCCGGGCTGCGGCGGTAAGCCAGCGCAAGCAGGAAATTGCCGAAGTGGAAGCCTACAACGCTTCCGTTTTGCAGGCGCAGAGCGCAGCGCAGGCGGAGCAGAGTCAGAGCGGCTACCGGGACGGCACCTATGAGGGCAGCGCCTATGGTTTTGGCGATGTCATCCGGGTTTCGGTGACTATCCAGAACGGAAAAATGACCGATATTGCGGTGCTGGATGCTTCCGGTGAGGATAAGCCCTACTATAAGCAGGCGCTGCCTTTGCTGGATGAGATGCTGGCAGTGCAGTCTGCCGAGGTGGATACCGTTTCCGGTGCTACCCTTACGGCAGAAGGGCTCATCGGTGCAGTAGAGGACGCACTGGGAAAGGCGGCAGGATGATGGAAAAAACACAGGCAAAGCCTTTAACGGCGGCGCAGCAGCGTCAGCGGGACAAAAAGCGCCGTACATGGCTGCGTGCCGGGGTGCAGCTGTTCTTCTTTGTGTCCATGCCGGGCGCATTCGTGGCCGGGTTTTCCGGGGTAAAACAGCTCTTTTTGCACATCGGTGCGGGCGAGGTGCTCTCGGCGGACAGCTTCACGCTTTCCCTGTTGGGGCTGTGCGGCTTCACTTTGCTGTTCGACCGGTTTTTCTGCGGGTACGTCTGCGCCTTCGGCAGCTTAGGCGATGCCGTCTGGGCGCTGTCCGGGCTACTCCAGAAAAAGCTGCTCCACCGCAAAAAGCAGCTCCGTCTGCCGGAGCGGGCGGTACTTTGGGGGCAAAAGGTCAAATATCTGCTGCTGGTAGGACTGGTGGTGCTGTATGTGACCCGGCAGGAAAAGCTGCTGACCGGCACAAGCCCGTGGGAGGTATTTTCCCGTCTGACGGCTCTGCGTCTGCCGCCGGAGGGCTTCGGCGTGGGCATCGGGCTGCTTGTGCTCATTTTGCTGGGCATGGCAGTACAGCCCCGGTTCTTCTGTCAGTTCCTTTGCCCCATGGGTGCGGTGTTCGCCCTGCTGCCGGTGCTGCCCTTTGCACGGCTGCACCGGCAGAGCGAGGGCTGCATCCCGGGCTGCAATGCCTGCAAGCAGCAGTGCCCGGTGTGCCTGAAGCTGGAGGAAACCAGCCTGCGCAGCGGAGAGTGCATCGCCTGCGAAGCCTGCGTGGGCATCTGCCCCAAGCAGAACATCCACCGGTGGGATTTGGCTCTTTGCAAGCACCAGTGGCTGCCGGTGCTGGGTAAGGCGCTGCTCTTCTTCCTGCTGGGCTGCTGGCTGGGCTTCTGCCGGTTTATCTGAAACAAAAAAGGAGGCTGCCGCACAGTATTTGTGCAGCGGTCTCCTTTTTGACTAGGACGATTTTGAATGCCCTCCGCTATGCTCTGGGCATTTTCAGCGGAAAAATTATTTTTAATTTCGGTACGCCGGAGCGTCTGCGGACGCTCCGGCGTACCATTTTCACAGGGAAGGTTTCTGCTCCAGCAGGTCTGTCATGCTGCGCAGGCTGATGCCAAGGGTGGAAAGGTTATGCAGCATCGCGCTGGTAGCCGGGGGCAGGATGCCCAGTGCGCCCAGAAGGATGAGCGCGGAGTTGAAGCTGAGGACAAAGCGGTAATTGCTGCCCACCCGCTTTTGCAGGGCGTTGGCAATGGCTTTTAAGGTCACCAGTTCTTCCAGACTGTCCGCACGGATGGTCACATCGGCGATCTCCCGGGCGATGGCGGCACCGGAATGAATGGCGATGCCGATATCTGCCGCCGACAGGGCAGGGGAATCGTTGATGCCGTCACCGATCATCACAACGGTATGTCCCTCGGCCTTTGCGTCGCGGACAAAAGCAGCTTTATCCTCCGGCAGCACCTCCGCAAAGCAGCGGTCTACCCCCACCTGCGCCGCAATGGCGCGGGCAGTGCGGTCGCTGTCGCCGGTCATCATGACCGTCTGGGCAATGCCCAGCTTCCGGAGCTTATGCAGCACCTGTGCTGCCTCCGGGCGCAGGGGGTCTGCGATGCAGATGACCCCCGCCAGCACCCCGGAAGCTGCCAGATACAGGTGGGAATACTGGGGGTCCAGCGCATCGAACTTTGCCTGTTCCCCTGCCGGGATGGTGCAGCCCTCGTCCTCAAAAATGAAGTGGGCGCTGCCAATGACCACCCGCGTGCCGCCCACCCGGCTGGCAATGCCGTGCGCCACGATGTACTCCACCTCGGAGTGCATCTCCTCGTGGGAGATGCCCCGCTCCTTGGCGGCGCGGACAACAGCGTTTGCCATAGAATGGGGGAAGTGCTCTTCCAGACAGGCCGCAAGCTGCAATACCTCCTGCTCCTCGCAGCCGGAGAAAGGCACCACCTGCACCACCTGCGGAGTGGCGCGGGTGAGGGTGCCGGTCTTATCGAACACAATGGTGTCCGCCTTTGCCAGCGCTTCCAGATACTTGCCGCCCTTTACGGTGATGTGGTATTCCCCGCACTCCCGCATGGCAGAGAGCACCGCCAGCGGCATGGAAAGCTTCAGCGCACAGGAGAAGTCCACCATCAAAATGGAGATGGCGCGGGTGACGTTGCGGGTAAGGGCGTAGGTAGCCACCGTACCGGCAAGGCACCACGGCACCAGACGGTCGGCCAGCTGCAAAGCCCGGTTCTCGGTGCCGGACTTGAGCTTTTCCGATTCCTCGATCATCGCCACGATCTTATCGTAGCGGTTGGCACCGCCTTCGGCCTTGGCCACAAGGACGCATTCGCCCTCTTCCACCACCGTTCCGGCGTAGACAGTAGCACCGGTGGTCTTGCGCACCGGCATGGACTCGCCGGTGAGGGCGGCTTGGTTCACCATGGCTTCGCCCTCCAGCACCATGCCGTCCAGCGGGATCATGTTGCCGGAGCGCACCACCACTTCGTCCCCGGCGTGGACGCGGGTCAACGGCACCAGTACCTCGCCCTGCGGGGTGCGCACCCAGACCTTATCCACGTTCAGCGCCATGCTGCGGGCAAGGTCGTCCAAGCTCTTTTTCCGCGTCCACTCTTCCAGCAGGCTGCCCACCGTCAGCAGGAACATCACCGAGCCTGCGGTGCTGTAATCGCCCCGCAGGAGGGAGGCGGTGATGCTGAGCGCATCCAGCACCTCTACTTCCAGCTTGCGGTGCAGCAGGCAGCGGACGCCCTTCCAGACAAAGGCGATGGAGCGCCACACCGTATAGGCCGCCGCGATGGGCGCGGGCAGGAATACCTTGCGGAACACCCGGCCCGCCACAAGGTTGACCATCTTTTCCTGATATTCCTGATTGATCTTCCGGCTATCGTGAGAGGTGACCAGCACCTCCAGTTCTTCGTTGTCAAAGCGGTAGGCTGCCAGCAGGGCGGCGGCGTCCTTCCGGCTGCCCCGATAGGTCAGCACCACATCTCCGGTGCGCTCGTAGACGGTGGCTTTCTGGATGTTATCCTGCCCATTCAGGTAGGCTTCCAGCACATCTGCCCGGTGCAGGGTCATGCGCACGGCGCAGACGTGCACCCGCATCCGTCCTTTCCCTTCATGTAAGATCGTACATTTCATTGCTTTTTCTTACCCCTCTGCGTAAAAAAGAGCCGCCCAAGGGCGGCTCCGCTGCGTTGTATCACTGTGCAGTCTGCTCTGCGGGCTGCTCTTCTTCAGCCGTATCCTCAATGACCTCCTGTGCAGCCTCGGCGGCACGGCTCTCGTTGATGGCCTTTGCATCGGCAAGGATATCGCCGGCCTCCTCCTGCACCTTATTCACGGTCTGCATGGTGCAGTCCTTCATCCGCAGCACCGCAGCGGTGGTCTGGGTGTAGACCTTTTTGGCATCCTTGCTGGACAGCACCTTGAAACCGGCAGAGCCGAACACCACACCGCCCAAAAACAGTGCAAGCTTTTTTGTATCAAACATATTTACCCCTCGTTTCTGTATTTCCCATCTGTGTGCCCGCGCCCCGGAAGGGACGGGTTCTTTATCTTTGTATTGTAGCACGCTTTCGGGCTTTTTCAATATTTTTTAACGATGTTAGGACATATTAACATTGTTAGCCTTGGGTGCAGTGTGCAGGACAGGCTACCCGCTTTCTCCTGTGTCGTTTGTTGACAAAACGCGCGCCACCTCGTATACTTCAGAAAAAAGTGCGATGCAAGCCGCAAGAGCAAAGGGGTACTGCTATGAGTGAATTTTCACACCTGAAAAACAAACTGCTGGCCGAGCAGGTGGAGGATCAGATCTATCATTATATTCTGGACGAAGCGCTGGAGCCGGGCGCAAAACTGCCCAACGAGTTTGCACTGGGCGAAAAATTCCGGGTGGGGCGCAGCACCATCCGCGAGGCGGTAAAACTGCTGTCCAGCAAGGGCATCGTGGAGGTGCGGCAAGGCTCCGGCACCTATGTAGTGACCACGGTCAAGGGGCTTTCCGACCCGCTGAACCTGCGCAGCGTGCAGGACAAGAACGCACTGGCCTTTGATCTGGTGAACGTCCGTCTGCTGCTGGAGCCGGGCATTGCGGAGATGGCGGCGCAGAACGCTACCCCGGAGGACATCGAGCGGCTGCGGCGGCTCTGCGAGCGGGTGGAGACCAAGATCCACGAGGGTGACCGCTACATCGAGGACGATATTGCTTTCCACACCTGCATCGCCGAGAGCAGCAAGAATCTGGTGGTGGGGCAGCTGATCCCGGTCATCGACACGGCGGTGATGATGTTCGTGAACGTCACCCACAAAAAGCTCATTGATGAGACCATCATGACCCACCGCATGATCACCGAAGCCATTGCCAACCACGACCCCCTCGGCGCAAAAGCTGCCATGGTGATGCACCTGAACTTCAACCGCAGCTATATCAAAAAGGTCTACGACGGCGAGGACCCGGACGACGGCACCATCGGCATGGCGGCGTATGTCATGGATAGGAAAGAGGACTGAACCCTCTCAGTCATCGCTGTGCGATGCCAGCTCCTCCGAAAGGGGGAGCTTTTTTGCGTTATCCGGTCAACACAATGAAAGCTCCCCCCTCGGGAAGCGCGCCCTCTCAGGCGCTCCCGCGCCAGCTCTCCCAAAGGGAGAGCCAAGATTTAAAGCCCGTCACTAAAGTGTTAGGAGAAACGTGGAAGCTTCCGGCAGTGCTCTTGGCTCTCC
>OLGM01000447.1_pt1 | contig 26539 bp, 26 predicted proteins | sample 1606001 | NCBI WGS metagenome assembly OLGM01 (sample SAMN03283294) | human gut metagenome | biome: human-associated habitat; material: feces | host: Homo sapiens | place: Peru | collected 2012
CCGTCAAGGAGAGCCGGGGGCGGCTTTCCTACCTCACGCCGGACAGGACAAAGCCTATCACAGCCCGGAAGCTGGGGGACGATTTTGACAAGGCTGCTGTCCTTGTCCTGCTTACGCAGAACGCCCACAGAGCCGCCGAACAGAGCAAAGCCATACTCGAATACCCTGCCGCGGTTAAAAAGCTGTCACAAGGGGAAAAAACCACAAAAACCACCCCGGCAGACAACACCTTGCAGCGCATGGTTGACCGGGAAGCCAAGCGAGCCGAGGGCAAGGGCGTGGGCTATGACCGCTGGGCGGCAAAGCACAACCTAAAGCAAATGGCAGCTACCGTTACCGCCTATCAGCAGTACGGCTTTTCTTCCCCGGAGGAACTGGACGAAGCCTGTTCTGCCGCCTATACCGCCATGCGGGAAAGCCTTACAGAGCTGAAGCAGATGGAAAAGACGCTGAACGGGAAAAAGGAGCTGCAACGGCAGGTGCTTGCCTATTCCAAGACCCGCCCTGTCCGGGACGGGCTGAAACAGCAGAAAAACGCCAAAGCAAAAGCAGCCTACCGTCAGAAGCACGAAAGCGACTTTATCATAGCAGACGCAGCCGCCCGCTATTTCAGGGAGAACGGCATTTCCAAGCTACCGAGCTATAAAGCCCTGCAAGCAGAGATTGAAAGCCTTATCAAAGAGAAAAACAGCGGCTACAACGATTACCGGGCAAAACGGGAGGAATACCGCCGCTTACAGACTGTCAAGGGCAATATCGACCAGATTTTACGCCGGGAACGCAAGCCTGTGAAAAGGCAGGAACAGGAGCGATAAAAAACCGCCCCCAAATGTACCTGACCCCATACAGAACAAGGGGGCTGCCCCGTACCCTATCCGCAATACCAAAGGATTTTTTAACGGGCTTACAGGGCAGAAAAACCCCGAAAATGATACCGAGATGATACAGAATTACCGCCGATACCGCCACACCAGCGGAAACGGCAGAAAGGAGCGCACCCATGCCAAGAATGAGCAAGAAACGGCGGCTGGAATGGTCTTTTTTCCTGCGGCAAGTGAAAGTCGGGAATACCACCTGCGACCGTATCACATACAACGACCTCTGCCGGGGCTGTACCCATAGCTGCAAGCAGAGCTTCCGGGCGGTTATCATACTCTGCCCCCACTACTACTCCAAACGCCGGAAAAAGGAGGACAGGGACAATGGCAGATAACCGCAAGTATTACTACCTCAAGCTGAAAGAGAACTTTTTTGACAGCGACTCCATTGTGCTGCTGGAAGATATGAAAGACGGGATTTTATATTCCAATATCCTCTTGAAGCTGTACTTAAAATCGCTGAAAAACGGCGGGAAGTTGCAGCTTGACGAGCATATCCCCTACACAGCGCAGATGATAGCGACACTGACCCGCCACCAGATAGGGACGGTTGAGAGGGCTTTAGAGATTTTCCGGCAGTTGGGGCTTGTGGAGCAGCTTGACAGCGGGGCTTTCTATATGACCGACATTGAGCTGATGATAGGACAGTCCTCTACCGAAGCCGAGCGAAAACGGGCTGCAAGGCTGGAAAACAAGGCACTTTTACCGTCTCGGACAAAAGGCGGACATTTGTCCGACATTCGTCCACCAGAGATAGAGATAGAGTTAGAGAAAGAGATAGAGATAGAAAAAGAGAGAGAGGGAGAAACGGGACACCCCGTCCCCGCCGCTTATGGCAGATACAACAATGTGATACTGACCGATACAGAGCTTTCCGGGCTGAAAACAGAGCTGCCCGACAAGTGGGAGTATTATATTGACCGGCTTTCCTGCCATATCGCTTCCACCGGGAAGCAGTACCACAGCCATGCAGCCACCATTTACAAGTGGGCGCAGGAGGACGCTGCCAAAGGCAAGGCTGCCCCGAAACAGGGCATACCCGATTATTCATGCAAGGAGGGCGAGAGCTTATGAAAAACGGAATTGAAGCTATGATTACGGACATTACAGCCACTACCGCCGAAGCGGAGGACTACACAGGCGAGGACGGGCTTTTATACTGCGGTAAGTGCCATACGCCCAAAGAAGCCTATTTTGCAGAGGGAAAGACTTGTTTCGGGCGTGACCGCCACCCGGCAGAGTGCGACTGCCAGCGGGCAGCCCGTGAAAAGCAGCAAGCCGCCGAAAGCCGACAGAAGCACCTTGAAAAAGTGGAGGACTTGAAACGCCGGGGCTTTACCGACCCTGCTATGCGGAACTGGACATTTGAGCATGACAACGGCAGAAACCCGCAGACCGAAACCGCCCGCTTTTATGTGGAGAGCTGGGAAACCATGCAGGCTGAAAATATCGGCTACCTGTTTTGGGGCGGCGTGGGGACAGGAAAAAGCTACCTTGCCGCCTGTATCGCCAACGCCCTTATGGAGAAAGAGGTTGCCGTCTGTATGACAAACTTTGCAACCATACTCAATGACCTTGCCGCCAGCTTTGATGGCAGGAACGAATATATTTCCCGCCTTTGCAGCTACCCCCTGCTGATACTTGATGATTTTGGTATGGAGCGAGGAACAGAATACGGGCTGGAACAGGTTTACAGCGTGATTGACAGCCGTTACCGAAGCGGCAAGCCGCTGATCGCCACGACCAACCTCACGCTGGAGGAATTGCAGCACCCGCAGGACACGCCCCACGCCCGTATCTATGACAGGCTGACTTCCATGTGCGCCCCCGTCCGCTTCACGGGCAGCAACTTCCGAAAGGAAACCGCACAGGAAAAGCTGGAACGCTTAAAGCAACTGATGAAGCAGCGAAAGGAGAGCCTATGACAGAAACCAAACAGACAAGCACCACCAAAACAGACCGCCGCCCGGACTGTGTAACGGAAATCCGCATGGGCAACTCCGTCCTTACCGTTTCCGGCTTCTTCAAGCAGGGCGCAACCGACACCGCAGCCGACAAGATGATGAAAGTGCTGGAAGCGGAGGCTGCTGCCGGACATACGCCACCGTTCAGCGCATAAGTGATGACATGGAAAAGCGGTCACGCCGGGGAGCATGACCGCTGGAATATCAGTAACAACTTTATTTTTTCCGAAGTTTCAACTCAATGCCTTTTGGAGCAGCTATATCCTGCAACAGTTTTGCGATAACAGAAGCCTGTTCTTTCTTCCCCATACTTTGAAAATCCTTATCGGATTTAACTGTTTGCAAGATATTTTCAATTTCTTTAATCGTTAAGAGATTGACTGCAACACAGAATAGATTTTTTCTGCGCCCGTCATTATAGTGTGACAAGAGGAAATCCAATAATTTGCGCTTTTCTTCCTGTTCAGCATTATAGGCGGGAATCCCTATCTGGCTGGCTTTTTCCATGTCATTCATTTGATTATGATGAGTTATAAAAGAATCAAAATCATCTATATGAGCGTATTTGTCACAAGGGAAGCTGGTACACTGAAAGCAATATTCGATTTTCCCATGTTCAATACTGCACTTTGCGATTTTACAACTTTGATTATCAACGCCGCAACCGGAACAATGCCCTGCCAAATTCATAGGACATAATTTACAATTTAGACCACAAAGAGAAAGGTACTGATTGTTACGGACAAACCCTTTCATTGTCACACCCCCTTGTATTGATTAGCTCCATTTTACCATAAGAACAAGAGTTTTTCTACTATGCAATCCCAATCATCTGCTACACAAAAAACGGCGATTTGACCGACCATAAAGAAGCAGATTTGACGCTTTTGCCGCTATACAGACAGCCGCCCCATGTGGTACAATCAAGGTACGGAATAGTGGGGCTGGCTGTCGGAAACGGAGGATTTTATGTTAAGACAGACCAACCAACAACCAATTACCGCCCTTTACCCAAGACTTTCCCATGAGGACGAGCTGCAAGGCGAAAGCAATTCCATTTCCAATCAGAAGCGTATCCTTGAAACCTATGCAAAGCAGAACGGCTTTTCCAATCTGCGCTGGTACACGGACGACGGTTATTCTGGTGCGAACTTTCAAAGACCCGGTTTTCAAGCCATGCTTGCGGACATTGAAGCCGGAAAAGTCGGGACAGTTATCGTAAAGGATATGTCGAGGTTAGGGCGAAACTACCTGCAAGTGGGAATGTACACGGAAATGATTTTCCCACAGAAAGGCGTCCGCTTCATCGCTATCAATGACGGAGTGGACAGCGCACAGGGCGACAATGACTTTGCCCCGCTGCGGAATATCTTTAACGAATGGCTGGTGAGAGATACGAGCAAGAAAATCAAAGCAGTAAAACGCTCAAAAGGCATGAATGGCAAGCCCATCACAAGCAAGCCTGTGTATGGCTACCTCATGGACGAGGACGAAAATTTCATTATTGACGAGGAAGCTGCACCCGTAGTCAAGCAGATATACAACCTCTGTCTTGCCGGGAATGGTCCGACCAAGATAGCCCGTATGCTCACAGAGCAGCAAATCCCCACGCCGGGAACGCTTGAATACCGCAGGACGGGCAGCACCCGCCGCTACCACCCCGGCTATGAGTGCAAGTGGGCGACCAATACCGTAGTGCATATCCTTGAAAACCGGGAATACACAGGCTGTCTGGTAAATTTCAAGACAGAAAAACTTTCTTACAAAGTCAAGCACAGTGTAGAAAATCCCCCGGAAAAGCAAGTGATTTTCGAGAACCACCACGAGCCTATCATAGACACCCAAACATGGGAACGGGTGCAGGAGCTTCGCAAACAGCGCAAACGCCCAAACCGCTATGATGAAGTGGGTTTGTTCTCCGGCATACTGTTCTGTGCGGACTGCGGCAGCGTGATGTATCAGCAGCGATACCAGACGGACAAGCGCAAGCAGGACTGTTATATCTGCGGCAACTACAAGAAACGCACCCATGACTGTACGGCGCACTTTATCCGCACCGACCTCTTGACCGCTGGTGTACTCTCCAATCTGCGGAAAGTGACCAGCTATGCGGCAAAGCATGAAGCCCGGTTTATGAAGCTCTTGATTGAGCAGAACGAGGACGGGGGCAAACGCAGGAACGCCGCCAAGAAAAAGGAACTGGAAGCCGCCGAGAAACGCATAGCCGAGTTATCCGCTATCTTCAAGCGGCTGTATGAGGACAGCGTGACCGGGCGCATATCAGACGAGCGTTTCACAGAGCTGTCGGCAGACTATGAAGCAGAGCAACGGGAGCTGAAAGAAAGAGCCGCCGCTATCCAAGCGGAGCTTTCCAAAGCACAGGAAGCCACCGTGAACGCAGAAAAGTTTATGAATGTTGTCCGGCGGCATACCAGCTTTGAAGAACTTACCCCTACTCTGCTGCGGGAGTTTGTAGAGAAAATCGTTGTGCATGAGTGCAGCTATGACGAGAACAAGACCCGCAGACAGGACATTGAGATTTATTATTCTTTTGTTGGCAAGGTGGACTTGCCCGAATAACCGCCCGACCTATCCGACACAATGCGCAAGTGCCGGATAGGAACGGCAAAATTTTTTACACTTCTATTACTTCTTTATCACATATCAGCAAAGATACAAGGTAGACATTGTACCTATTGTCTTTTTCTGATCGTCATATTTTTTAGCACCGAGATATTGCGCTACAAGTATCGTTCCCGATATAGCAAGTCCGCCTGCCGCACCCGTAATGAGAATATTGACCTGTCCGCCGATTGAAACGCCTGTAATTCCTGCCTTGCCGCAAAACTGACCGACAACAATCATATCAACAACGCTGTAAAGTGCTTGAAGTATGTTTGACAAAAGAAACGGCATAGCGAATTTTATAAGATTTTTTGTTACGCTGCCCTTTGTTAAATCTTTTCTGAACTTATCTGACATTCTATTGAAATATCCTTTCTTTTACAAAATAACAAGGACGGAAAATCCGCCCTTGCGATTATTTTTTCTTTGCTTTTCCGTAAAGCTTTCTGCCGACCTTGCGAAGCTTAATGCTTTCGTTTCTGTATCGCTCGAAAATGATTTCGACAATCACAAATCCGACTGCAACCAAAACAGCGGCAACAATTCTGCCTTTCGTGACTGTTTTTTGATTTTTATCATCCGTTGACCTGTCGTTGAGTGAATTGAGAGCCTTTGACAGCTCATAATATTCATTCTCAAGAGCATTTGCACAAACAGAGCTTGAAAGCACATCCTTGCTAACGGTAAGCCTGTTTTTTAGATTTGTTGCGGAATATGTGCTGCAAAGAGAGAGGTCAGTTTTCGAAGCCTCATCGCAGAGCTCCGAAAGTCTTGCTCTCGCATTTTCCGTACGCTTGGCATATTCCGAAAACTGCTCTGTGTTATCGGTAATTATAACGGAAAAGCCTCTTGAGGTAACATCATCCCAATAGAGCTGCGTGTCCGCACGCTTACCGCTGAGATTCGGGTCTGTCATATCGATAACGGCACGGACTTTGCCCTGAGCCTTTGCAACCGTATTCTTATTAAAAGTCATAGAATAAGCGTTTGACGAACCGAGAAGCACGCCTGCAACACCTGCGTTGACAGTTCTCTTTATATATGACCTTGACTTCCAAACAACTGTGCCCTTGAATTTTGAAAAGACAATCGGCATAGCAGATTTACCCGAAAGCCAAGAAGAAATCTCTTTTTTGCCTGCTTCAAGCATAAGCACGCAGGAATTAAGGCGGTTGTTATCGCTGAGCAAGGTATAAATCTCGTCTTTATATTCCCAAGCGTTTTCAATTAACAAAACGGTTTTTCCGTCAACCGCCTGCAACGCCTCCAAAAGAGTCGGAATTTTATACTCTGTCGCTGTTTGCGACACTCCGCCCTTACCGTTTTTAAGGAAATACTCACGAAGCTCATAAATTCCCGTTTCGGAAACGGTTTTATTTACCGTATTGCCCTGTGAATCAACGCACATTCTTGAAAGGTTGTCATCCGACATCAAAACAAGTTCGCCGTCAGCGGTTACTTTAACTCTTACAGCTACCATATCCGCACCCTTTTTAACAGCGGAAGCGATACCCTCAATTGAGTTTTCGGGATAATGTGCGGTATCCCCGTATTTCGATACACAGATAAGCTTTGTAGGCTCATTTCTCAAGGCGCTGACGGTTTCCTCGGGAGAAGCCGCATAAGCCGAAAGACCCAACGAAGAAATAACTGTTATTACACATAAAGCAATTAAAAAAATGCGTTTTCTGACCTTCGTCATCATTTATCTCCTTAAAGCATAGAAAAATTCTGTAATATTATAGCAAATAAAAAATATTTTTACAAGTGGTCAACAGTATATTTTGACAGCCTTAATAAGACGTTATACAATATTTAGTATAAAAATAAAAGTGCACAAAAATTCTTAGTTATTTTTTAACTCAATAGCAACTTTTCCGTGTTGATTAAGGGAATTTTTTGTGATAAAATAGACACAAATTTTTGTGAGTGGGGAAGTATTATGCCTTTTAATGAGAAATTCAAAGAACTCCGACAGTCAAAACTGCCGCCTCTTACGCAGACGGACCTTGCTAACGTGCTCGGAATGACGCAGAGAAAGATTTCGTTCCTTGAAACAGGCGCAACAGAGCCGTCCTTGAGGGACTTAAAGGCAATTTGTATGTATTTTCAGGTTTCAGCAGATTATTTGCTTGATTTACCGAACACACTTGAAAGAAAATAATGACCAAAAAGCAACTCACTCTTAAATCAGTCGAAGCATTAAAAGAGGCATATCCCGAGGCGATTTGCTCGCTTGTATATTCAGACCCACTGCAATTACTTATTGCGACAAGGCTTTCGGCACAATGCACGGATGCAAGAGTAAATCTTGTTACTCCCGAGCTTTTCAGTAAATATAAAACGCTTGATGACCTTGCAAATGCAGAGGTTGAGGACGTCGAAAAGATTATACGCTCCTGCGGATTTTATCACGACAAGGCAAGAGATATTGTCGGTATAGCTAAAAAAATCAAATCCGATTTTAACGGCGAAGTACCCTCCACTATTGAAGATTTAACTTCCTTGCCGGGCGTCGGAAGAAAAACCGCCAATCTTATTATGGGCGACGTTTTCCATGCACCGTCAAGTGTTGTTACGGATACACATTTAATCAGAATTTCAAACCGCATAGGTCTTGTTGACACGAAAGACCCGAAAAAGGTTGAATTTGAATTGAGAAAGCTTCTGCCTCCCGATGAAAGCAACGATTTTTGTCACAGAACAGTGCTTCACGGCAGAGCTGTATGTACCGCAAGGAAAGCACATTGCGATATTTGCACATTAAAGGATTTTTGTAAGAAAAAGATATAAGCTATAAGGATAAAAACATATGCTGTCACTTAACCCGTCATATTACGGTTCGGTGTTTGTAACTCCGAAGACAATTGTTGAAAAGTATATAAAAATGGCGAGCTTCTGCGCCTTGAAATCACTGCTTTGGATACTTAACAACCAAGGCGGTAATTTTTCTGTGGAGGAAATCGCAAAGGCAATAGGCTCTTCGGTTGCAGACACAAACGAAGCTATTGAATATTGGGTGAACGAGGGAATACTCATAAAAAACGGCGAAAGTGCCGCTACCCCCTCTCCCACCGTCAGCGACTCGCATCTTAAATCGAAAGAGACTGAGAATAAGCCCGAAAAGGAAGAAACCAAAAAGGCTGAAAAAGCACCTGCACCTGAAATAAAGCTTGTCCGCCCGACCTATGAGCAGGTTGTCAAGAGAATTGCGGAAGATGAAAACATTGCAGGGCTTCTCAATCAAGCGCAGATTATGTTCGGCAAATCTTTGGGATATAACAATCAGTCCGCTATTATTCAGATGTATGACGATTACGGACTCGGCATTGACGTTATACTTACTCTTATACAATATTGTATAAGCACAGGCAAAAACGCAACAGCGTATATGCTCTCAATAGCAAAGAAGTTTTATGACAAAAACATAGACACACTTGAAAAAGCTAACAAATTTGTTGACGACAGCAATAAGGTTATCGTCATTTATAATGAGTTTTGTCAATTCACAGGCTTTTCCGCACCGAAGCCTACACCGTCACAGACAGATTACTTTATGAGCTGGAACGATATGGGCTTTTCGGTTGAAATGATGGTATTGGCTTACAATGAAACTCTTGACCGCAAAGGGAAAATCAGCTTTAGCTACACAAATAAAATTCTTGAAAATTGGCACGACAGCGGCTACAAAACGCCCGAGGACGTTGAAAACGCAAAGGAAGCGTATAAGAAGCAAAAGCAAGGCACCTCCGAGCGTTCGTATGACATTAACAAGGCAGTTGAGCAGGCTACAAACGGCGAGCTTGTATATAAGAAGAAAAAGAGGGATGTAAAATGAAATACTCCAACAAAGCAATTTCCGACGCTTTGAGCGTTATAAACTCACGCAGAAGAAACGCCGAAGCAAAGGCAGAGGAAAGAGCGATAAATTTCAAAACCGAGCATCCCGAACTTGCTGAAATCGAGCGTGAAATGGCTGATACGACTCTCGGCCTTTTTAAGGCTATAAGCAACTGTCCCGATCCCAAAAAGGTTGTAAACGAGCTCAAAGAAAAAAATCTCGGCTTTCAAAAGGCAAGAAAGGCATTGCTTGAGGCTTGCGGAGTAGATGAAAATTATCTGAAGCCTGATTACACCTGTAAAATGTGCAATGATACGGGCTATCACGACGGTAAAATGTGCGAATGTCTTGAAAAGCTGCTCAAAAAGAGTGCTTTCGACGAGCTTGCGCAGGCGTGTCCGCTTAAAATTTCAAAATTTGAGGATTTTGACCCGTCAATTCAAAAAACTATGTCGGCTAAGAAAAAAGCAACCGATATATTAAAGTTTTGCGAGGAGTACGCCAACGATTTCGACACCGACTCCCCCAGCCTCTTCCTTTACGGTGAAACAGGCTTGGGCAAAACGCATCTTTCACTTGCGATTGCAGGCACGGTTATAAAAAACGGCTACGGTGTTGTTTACGGCTCAGCTCAAAACTTATTTACAATGCTTGAAAGAGAACGCTTCGGCAGAAGCGAAGACCCCGACGGCACAACCGAGGAAAAGCTTTTATGCTGTGATTTGCTCATTTTAGACGACCTCGGCGCAGAGTTTTCAACGCAGTTTACCGTCGCAGAGCTTTACAATATTATCAATACAAGAATGGCAAAGGAGATTCCGACGATAATCAACTCAAACGTTCCGATCGAGGAATTGGAAAAGCGTTACACCTCGAGAGTAACCTCACGAATTATCGGCTCTTATCAAATGATACAGTTTGTCGGAAATGATGTAAGACAATTAAAGAAATAACAAAACGGCACAGATACTTCAAAAAGAAGCATCTGTGCCGTTTTTATTGTAATATTCTATTCTTCGTTGCCTTTGTCCGATTCGTCCTCTTCAACCTGATTTTTTGCGCTGAAATAGCTTGCAGCACAGAAGCCGACGCCTACGACAGCTACTGCAACACCGATAATAGCAAATATATTGCCTATTGCAGCCACGGCAACGCCGAGAAGTGCAATTGAAATTCCAACCTTACTTAAAAGGTCGTGCAAAATCCATTTATCCATATAACCGTCTCCTTGTTGTTTTGTAATACTATAATATCATAACATCTTATTGAAATAAATTATTATAATATACAATAATTTCAAAATTTTATTGTGTATTTGATACAATCATATTTTTTCAAAAATTTTATAAAAAACATCTTGACAAAAAAGTGTTTATAAACTATTATGTAACTGTACTAATTGTAATAGCATAGTTAATACAGTGATTGCGGAGGTGATGATTTGCGTGTATTCATTGATTACCGTTCACGAACTCCGATTTATGAGCAGATAAAAGAACAGATAATAAAGCTTATAAATTGCGGCGAGCTCAAAAGCGGTGATCAGCTTCAATCGTTACGGCAGCTGTCGTCAGAGCTGTCCGTCAACATCAATACGGTTAAGAGAGCCTTGTCCGAGCTTGAAGATCAAGGAATTCTATATTCTGTTGCAGGAAAAGGAGTTTTCGTAGCGGACAAACCGAATTCCGACGCATTTCTTACTTCTTCGCTTGAGACGGTTGAAACGGCAATTACAAATGCCAAGGTTTTAGGCGCTCAAAAATCCGATATTCTGGAATTGATTGAAAATATTTATACAGGAGATGATTAAACAATGATAGAAATCAAAAATGTTACTAAAAAGTTTGACAATTTTGTTGCTATCGAGGACATTAGCTTTAATGTTGAGCCGACCTCTATTTACGGTCTTATAGGCTACAACGGCGCAGGTAAAACGACCTTGCTCAAAACCGTTGCAGGCATATACAGAGCCGACGGAGGCGAGGTTTTGCTTGACGGTCAGCGTTCCTTCGATAATGACGACAACAGGAAGGATCTTTTCTATATCCCCGACGACCTCTACTTTCCGCTTAATTCAACTCCGCTTTCAATGGCAAAGTTCTATGCGGACTATTACCCGAATTTCCATATGAAAACATTTGAAAATCTTATCGAGGTTTTCGGTCTTGATAAGAAAAAGAGAATCAGAGGATTTTCAAAGGGTATGCAAAGACAGACGGAAATTATTTTAGGTCTTGCGGCAAATCCGAAATATCTTTTGCTTGACGAAACCTTTGACGGACTTGACCCTCAGAAAAAAGAGATTTCCAAAAAGCTCTTCCTTGAATATATCGCACAGAGCGAGGCTTCGATTATCATTTCCTCGCACAACCTTACAGAGCTTTCAAACCTTTGCGACCATGTCGGTCTTATCAACGGTAAAAAGCTCACAATGGACTGCTGTGTTGACGATATTTCACAGAACTACTGCAAGTTCAGACTTATCTTTGACAGAGATATTAAAGAATCGGATTTTGCAGGCTTTAAGTATAAATCGATTGACATTGATTCAAAGATAGCAACAATTATTTTCGAGGGCAACGCAAAAGAGCAGGCAGAGAAGCTCAAGGCGCTCAATCCGATTGCCATCGACGAATATAAGCTCACTATGGAAGAAGTATTCTTAAATGAAATGGAGGACAAGAAATATGATATCACCAAGATATTCGAATGACAGAGTTGACGCAAACGATTTGAAAAGAAGCTTTATGAGCATTCTCCCATATTCGGCGATTGCGTTTTTAGCTCTTATAATGTTCCATGTTCAGCCCGTACTTTCTTATGTATTTTCAGAGTCGTTTAAGACTGAAAAAATGCAAAAAAATGTACTCTTCTATTTCCTTAACTCAAATAATTCATTTTCAAGCTTTATCCAAATAGGAATGGTTCTTTGCGGAATGCTTATGGCATTTACTCTGTTCCAATTCCTGCTTAAAAAGAAGTCGGTAAACGTATATTTGAGCTTCGGTATGACACGCTCAAAGCTTTATATCAACAGACTTTTTGCGGCAGTTCTTTCGCTCTTTGTCGCAACATTCATTCCCACGTTTTTAACCTTTATCATTAACCTTGTAAGCTTCGGTGCAAGCTCTGCTCTTACAAGCCTGTTCTGTTATATGTTCTTAATGGAATTTGTCAGCGGTCTTGCAGGCTTTGCTCTTGCTTCGGCAGTAATGACATTTTCAGGCTGCACAGTTGAAGCAGTTATTACAACTATCGGTTTATCTGCACTTCCGACCTTCATTTCGGGAACGATTGACAATTTGACAACTATTGTAAGAGGCTACGTCTACAATGCAGGTGCCGATATAGCAAGACGCACCGGCGGAAATCTTTTCAACATTTGGACTTTTGCGGTAGATACCGAAAATCTTAACGGTAAATCAACCGAGTTCACTCATGACAAGACATTCGTCCTCTTAGGTCAGCTTACTAAGAAATCCACCTTCAAGGCTTTTCAATGTGTTGATATGGAAGTGCTTGCGCCAATTCTTATATGGCTTGCAATAAGCATTATCCTTATCGCTGTCGGAACAGTCTTCATGAACAAGAGAAAGAGCGAAAACTCCAACTCCTTCGGCAAGTTCTATTTAGCAAGCGCAACAAACGGACTTTTAGTATATACAATTGTTCTCGATGTTCTTGCATCGTTATTAAAGTCTGCATATGCTGATAATTACAGATCTCCCCTTCATCAAAATCTTACTTTAATCTTGCTTATATTATTCGGGGTTACCATTCTTGCGTTCTTCCTTGCAGAGCTGATACTCAGAAGAAACTTCAAAGCTACATTAAAGACGCTTCCCGTTTACGCACTCGCCTTTGCGGTAACGATTTTCGCATTCGTTTACTACGGAACAAGCTGTTTCGGCGCTTACAATAAACTCCCCGATATTTCACAGATTAAATCAGTTTCAATGGATATTAAAGATAACAGAGGTACAAAGCTCCAAAACACCGCTATCAGTTCAAAATTCCTTTCTGAAAATGCAGAGGATATAAAAACCGCTTATGCAATGTTTGATATGGTTAAATCTGACAAGCACTACAAAGGCGCTGAACTTGAGGGAAAAATCGGATTTAAGATCGTTCTCAAGGACGGTACGGAAATCAACAGAATATATGCAGTATATACCTCTGATGTTTATAACAAATACAGAAGAACAGTATATGACACACAGTTCTTTAAGGATTTCTTAAAGCAGGTTCTTATCGAAGGCAAAGTAACCTCAGAGAATGATTCCTACATCGATAAAAACGGATATCAAACGATGGTTTCTTATGCTAAACCCGAACTTTCTTCACAGCAAAATGCAGAGTGGTATTATGTAGGTCCGTCATATCTCGTTGACAATTACTATACAAACAGCACAACAGAAAACCTTGACCTCATAGAAGATGTTGACGGCTTAAAGGAAGCAATTTACAAGGATTATATTGCAATGTCTTATGACGACGCATATACCAACACTCGCATACCCGTCGGCGCAATTGCTTCGAATATTGAACAAGCTAAAAATGTTAATACAAAGCTCACCAACAAATACGGATATTATTATGAAGAGGGCACATATTATTCTGACCTCGAAGCAACGCAGCAAAAAGAGGATAAATGCGTTAAGGGAAGTGCGAGTTATTCGTTCTATATCTATCCCAATATGACAAATACGATTAAGTTCCTCAATGATAACGGCTTAATGCCTCTTGCTTACACGGGTAAGGTTAAGGAAGTTTATTATGCAGACACAAGCTATTCCGCAAAAAAAATAATCAGCCACTACGCTGACGGCTCCAAACTCGATAACAGATATGAAGCATTTGATTTCTCACAGGCTTTGAATGTTGAAAATTACGGTGCGGTTAAAGAGGGTTCGCCGGATACAATAAGCTTTATGGACTTTGTTAAAAACGCATATGCAAATGCAGGTCTTACGCTCAAAACGGTATCGGGCGACAAGGCTAAGGAAATCATTTCAAAGGCTGTCCCCTACTATGAACCTGACCACGGTACTGAAATCAAGGGAAGATACATTATGATTGTTTATGATGACAATACAATTACTTCTCTTTATGTTCCCGAGGGCAACATGGCAGTATTCGGATAAAACTCAATAAACGGCAAAAGGCACTCTTTCAAAAACGAAAGAGTGCCTTATCTTTTACACTTGTAAAAAAGGACAAAAAAATAGCCCCCCTATTGGAGAACTACTTTTGTTGATGTCGGCGCCGACCTATTTTCCCGGGCCGCTTCCAGCCAAGTATCTTCGGCACGAATGAGCTTAACTACCGTGTTCGGGATGGGAACGGGTGGACCCTCATCGTAATAAACACCGACTTGTGAGAAACTCTGTTCTGTGACTCATCTCTCAAGTGCAAGACAGAGTATACCACAAGCGTTTTCAAAAATCAAGTGTTTTTTTAATATTTTTTTATTTTTTTATAAATTATTCTTTTATATACACTTTTTCGACTTTTCCGATATAAATTTTGTGGAAATCGCCGTTGGCGTAATTATCCATAATACTTTTGTCAATAAAGCTGTCGGGGGTCATATCGCAAGCAGCAATTTTCTTGAGCACCATAACAACGTTTGCCTGTTCAAACGAAACCGCATTATCAACATCAATCGGAACAAAGCCCGTTTCCTTTGCTTTATCTACATCCCTGCCCGACTTCGAGCCGCAGATACCCAATTCCTTTTTATATTCGCCGTCAAAGAATGAGAGCGTAAATGTATCATTCTTTTCCATATAGCCGAAGGTGTGCCTCTGAGGGCGTACAAAGCACGCTACAACGTCTTTTCCCCAAAGCTCGCCTACAAGTCCCCAGCTGACCGTCATAGTGTTCCAGTCGTTTATATCGCCTGCTGTGAGCAATGCCCAATCGTCAGCTATCATTTCGACGGGAGATTTTTTCAAATCTCTGATATTTATTTCTTTAAGCATAAAAAAGCCTCCTTAATTGTTTACTTAATTATTATATACTATTTTCTGTTTTATGACAACAAAAAGCGGAGAAATCCGAAAGCTCAAATCTCTCCGCTAATTTATTTACAGTTTATCAATACTGTTCGCTCTGACCCTGATTATAGAAGTATCCGAACGGGTTGTAGGACTGTGTCGATGATTCCTCTGCAACGGTTGTGTTGTTGCCCTTATCTTCAACAAGTGCAACGGTAACCTCAAACTCCGTAATCTGATAATTGTTATCAACGTGGCAAATCGTAAGCGTGAGCTTATCGCCTACCTTTGAATTTTCAATCAAATCAGGCAGCTTATCCGTTGTGTCAAGGTCTTCGCCGTTTACCTTTGTGATAAGGTCGCCGGGTGCAACCTGCGTGTTTACAAGCGGACTGTCCGTTGTAATGCTCTTAATGACAAGTGTGCCTGCGGGAAGTCCCTTAACGCCGACAAGCATACTGTATGTCTGACTTGCCTGTGCAGGCGTATAGGTTATACCGAGCTTTGCTCTGTCGGTAACATATCCGTGCTCTATAATATCGTTGTAAACGTCAACAAAGGTTGAGCTCGGTACGGAGAAGCCCATACCCTCATAATCGGTGCTTGAAATCTTTGAAGAGTTAATGCCTACAAGCTGTCCCTTTGAGTTTACAAGCGCACCGCCTGAGTTACCGGGGTTAATTGCCGCCGTGTGCTGTATGCACTCCATTTCATAGCCTATACTGCTGTTTATAGGTCTTGCAATAGCGGAAACCATACCGTTTGTAAACGAGCCTGCAAAATCAACACCGCCGGGGTTACCGATAGCATAAATCGTTTCGCCTACGCTCAAAGAATCGGAGTCGCCTATTTCGATAGCTTTAAGACCTGTCTTTGCAATTCTCATAACCGCAATATCCGTCTTTGCATCATAGCCGATAAGCGTTGCGTCATACTGCGAATCATCATAAAGCTGTACTTTAATTGTTCCGCCACCCGAAACTACGTGAGCACAGGTAATAATGTAGGTGTATTTACCGTCTTTATCCTCGCCGACAATAACGCCCGAGCCTTCGCCGCTTTTCATATTCGCACCGTTGTTTGAATAGACAAGCACGCCTACCGAGGACTCTTTAACCTTATTGTAAACGCCTACCGCCGTAAGCTCTCCCGAGCTGTCAGTTTCAGAAGCAGAGCCTGAAGCGGCTGCCGAAAGCGTAGGACCGTCAACCTTAACTTTTGAGCTGTCCTTTTTATTGACGATTGAGAACACAGTAAGGAATACCGAAAGTGCCGCTATGACCGCAACAACGATAATAAATATCTTTAAGCCGTTCTTTTTGCCTTTCTCGTTATGTGCCGGTACATAGCTGTCATTTGCTGCATAGCCGCCGTTTTGAGCACCGTATGGGTTTCCTGCATGAAACGTATGGTTTTGCTGCGAATTCTGTCCGTAATAGACATAATTCGGTGTTCTGCCATAGCCGTAGCTCTGGTTATTGGGGTTGCTTTGTCCGTAATATCCGCCGTTATTTTGAGGGTTATTGTAGCCGTTATTATACGGAGAATATCCGTTCGCTCCGCCCTGATTGCTTGAACCTTGTCCCTGCGGTTGACTGCTTGTGCTGTCGGAGCTTACATTTTGATTAAACTCCTCTTTCTTTTCGGTGTTTTCCGAAGGTTCATTGTTCGGTGTCTTGTTTTCATCAAATTCGCTCATAGATATAAGCCTCCTGTTAAGCCTTATTCCGATAATCGTTCGGAATAGTAAATTCAAATTGAGTATATTCATCCTCGACGCTTTCAGCGCTGACCGTACCGCCGTGAAGCTCTACAACGGTCTTAACAATGTAAAGACCGAGTCCTGCGCTTTTAGTGTCGTAGCTTCTTGATTTATCTACCTTATAAAACCTCTCAAACACCTTAGAAAGCTCTTCGTTTGAAATACCTGCACCGGTGTTTCTTATCTTTACGCTGACGGTGTTGTCGTCATTGTTCTCTACAAAGACAAAAATCTTGCCGTTTTCCGTAAATTTAACCGCATTGTCAACAAGGTTATATATAACCTGATGGATAAGATCCTCATCGGCGCAAACAGTTGTCGGAACAAGTGCGTCAAGTCCGCAAATTTCAATGTTTTTCTGCTCAATCTGTTGCTCGAACGAGACAAGAACATTGAAAATATCATTACAGATATTGAAATTAACGGGGTTTAGGTTCAGCTCCCCTGCCTCGATTTTGGAAATGTTAAGCATTGCAACAACAAGCCTTGAAAGCCGCTTCGTCTCATTGGAAACTATTTCAAGATAATGCTTTTCCTTTTCGGGTGGGATTGTTCCGTCAAGTATTCCGTCTATAAATCCGCTGATTGTCGTCATAGGCGTTTTAAGCTCGTGCGAAACATTTGCAACAAAGCTTCGCCGTGAGCTTTCATATAGTGCCAAGCTTGACGCCATTGAGTTAAATGCCCTTAACAGATGAGCCAATTCGGTATCGTCATTTTTTCTAACCTTAACACGATAGCTGAAATCGCCCTTTGCGTAGCATTTTGTTGCTCTCGACATATCCTTAAGGGGACTTAAAAGGTCATTTGTAAAGAAATAGGTTGCAATAGCACCGATTACAAGAGCAAATAACGAGCCTACCAAAAATATCTTCATTGAATTTGAAAGGTAGTTAAGAGCACCTAAGGAAGCGGGTTTTACCGCAAAAACTATTGCCACGGTTTTTCCGTCCACGATAACGGGGCTTGCCGAATACATCTGCGACTTGGTATAAACACCGTCAAGAGTTGAAGCAGGACTCGACGAGCCGTTTTCGTCAATAGAATTTATTATTGATTGCGGAATGGTATAAAAGCTGTGTACTATGCACTCGCCGTTACTGCTTATTTCAAAATTATCGGAAACCAAATCCTTGCAAAGTATAACCCTGCCGTCCATATTGCAAACATAAATGTCTGCGTCGATAGCCTCCGAAATCATTGAAATATTATTACAAAGTATAAACGTTGCGTTTTGCATATCAGGCTGCATTCGGTTTGTAAGAATCTCCTCTGTTAAATCGGCAACCTGCTTTGTGTTTTCGGAGAGCATTTTCATCGTTTCTTTTGTCCAATTATTTGTTCCGAAGAAGCTTACCGCAACAGCAAGTATTACAAAGCAAAGAATTTCCAAAACGAAGAATGCGAAAAAATATTTAATGAATATAGAACGCCTTTTGAAAGCGTATTTTAACCTTTTGGGCAAAGAGCCTCTTCTTGTGTTCGGCATATTGCTTAATCCTTCGTCTCGAATTTATAGCCGACGCCCCAAACGGTTTTAAGCTCCCATTTATCGGAAACGCCCTCTAATTTTTCACGAAGTCTTTTAACGTGAACGTCAACTGTTCTCGAGTCGCCGTAATAATCAAAGCCCCAAACCTCATCAAGAAGCTGATCTCTCGAAAAAACCCTGTTTGGATTGGATGCAAGGTGGAAAATAAGCTCCAGCTCCTTAGGCGGAGTATCAACCTGAACGCCGTTGACCTTCATCTCATAATTTTCAAGGTTTATTGAAAGCTTGTCAAAATTAACTTCTTTTGTGTTTGCAGGGCCTGCCGAGCCGGCACTTCTTCTCAAAACAGCCTTAATTCTTGCAACGATTTCCTTTGTATCAAAGGGCTTTGTAACATAGTCGTCTGCACCGAGCTCAAGTCCGAGCACCTTGTCAAAGGTTTCGCCCTTAGCCGTGAGCATTATTATCGGCTTATCGGAGAATTTGCGTATCTCTCTGCATACCTGCCAGCCGTCAAGACCGGGAAGCATAATATCAAGCAAAACCAAATCGGGCGTTTCCGCCTTAAATGTGTCAACGGCACTCATACCGTCATTAACTATCTTTGTAGCATAGCCCTCTTTTTCAAGATAGAGTCTTAAAAGCTCGCAAATATTGACATCATCGTCAACAATCATAATTTTTTCGTTAGCCATTTTCGTTTCCTCCTGCCCTGTGTTTTCTAAATAATACTGTAAAAATAATAATTAAATATGAACAAACATCAAACAATTGTTTAATTGTGAACGGCGACGTTATTTTGAAAACTTGAATATCGTCCTCGACACAAACGGTTTTTCGGGTGAAAAGATATTGCTTATGAATTCCTCATGATTTGCGGCGTCGGGGAAATACTGCGTTTCAAGGCAAAAGCCTGTTCTGTATTCAATAGGCTTTCCTGCCTTGCCGATCTGTGTACCGTTCATATAGTTGCCGATATAGAACTGTGCGCCGGGCAAATCAGTATAAGCTTCAAGCACAATACCGCTTTTATCGGATTTAACAACCGCAAATTTTTTTAGCGTTCCGTCATATCCCGAAATTGCAAAGTTATGGTCATAGCCTCTGCCGATTATCAACTGCTCGTCCTTTTCGTCAACGTCTTTTTCTATCGTCTTGGGCGTTCTGAAATCAAAAGCCGTGCCTGTAACGTCTCTTATCTCGCCTGTCGGGATAGCGTCATTGTCGGTAGGCGTATAAGCGTCACAGAAAAACTGTACTTCGTGGTCAACTATCTGACCGCCGTCAAAGCCCTTGAGGTTAAAATAAGCGTGGTTTGTGATATTAAGCGGACATTTTTCGGTCGGTACGCAGTTATAATCAATTATAACCTCGTTATTGTTAGTGAATGTGAATTTAACCTCATTGTCAACCTCTCCGGGGAAGCCCTCTGCTCCGTTAGGGCTGTGATAGGTGAATTTAACGCTGTTATCCCCTACAATTTCACTGTTCCAAACAACTGTTTCGTACTCGTGGTTGCTGTGAAGCGTAAACTTTCCGTCAACATTCTTGGTTATCTGATAATTCTTGCCGTCAATGGTAATTCCCTTGCCTGCAATTCTGTTTGCAACTCTGCCGACTGTTCTGCCCTGAGAGTCCGTGCAAAGCTCCTGTCCCTCGACCGTATCAAAGCCGACAAGGACATCAAGCATATTGCCGTTTTTATCTGGAACAACGATTTTGTTAAGAGTTGCGCCGTAATCCGCAAGCTCTATATAAGCTCCGTTATCGTTTGTAATAGTAAAAGAATGGACATCTCTGCCATCTTTAAGCCTTCCGTAAAAGTTCTTTTCAATTTTCATAGTTTGTCCCTCCGTACAAAAATATATAACAAGTATATAATTATTGATAATTTGTGTCAAGAATTAGGGTGTTGTTTTATTGACTTTTAGCTCATTTAATTGTATTCTTATACTATATTTGATAAGGAGAAATGGCATGGAAGCTTTTCTTGAACAATTTGACTATTTTGTACGCTATATTTTCGCCGCAATTGCTGTCGTGATACTTCTCAGATGTGTATTTTCGCTTTTCCGTTCAAGACCGAGACGGGAATCAATGGCAACGCTTGTAAATCTTGCCGACGATACGGAAATCGACATTGAAAATTGGGAAACATCAATCGGCAGAAGTCGTTCGTGCGATATTTCATTGAAAAAGTACGGCACGGTTTCGAGATTTCATGCTGTGCTTGCACTTCGTAAGGACGGCTGGTTTATATTTGACACCGACTCTAAAACGGGCGTCTATGTAAACGGCAAGCAAATTCGACACGCCGCTAAAATATCCGACGGAGATACGGTTTCATTCGGTAATGCCGTTATGAAATTCGCTTCCCACGGCTACGGCGTTGAAGCAGAGGGCGAGGAAGCGCAGGCAGTTGACTTTACAAATGCAACAAGGCTTGTAAATCTTGCCGACAAGAGTGCATATTACCTCAACGGCAGCTGTCTTTTCGGCAGAGGCAGAAATTGTAACATTTGCCTGCCTATGAGCGATATTTCAAAGGAACACGCAGAGGTTTATCTTACAAAGGACGGCTGGATGATTGCCGACCTCAATTCGGAAAACGGTACTTACTTAAACGGAGAGCTTGTGTTTGACGCATATCCCCTTTACGACGGCGACGTTATAACAATCGGCTCTTACAGCTTTATGTTCAGAGAATAAGGGGGTGCTACTGTGTCGAAAAAAATTCAAAAAGATAAAAAGAAAACACATAAAAGGAAAATGAGATACAGACGCCCTGTAAATTGGCTCTTTCTCCTGCTTTTAATGACCGCATTTCAGATTTTCTGCGCTATTCAGATTTTGACAAACGGCGGAGAGGATATTGTAAAGGGAACTATTATAGCAGTATTTGCTCTTTATATTACGGTCGAATGGACGTATTTTATTGTATTTGCAGGCTTTTTGAGAAGAAAAAGCTTTGAGGTTGAGCTGATAGCGTTCTTCCTATCGGGAATCGGTCTTGCATTGACAACAAGCGTTTATCCGAACAAGGCATATACACAGCTTATAGCAATTCTCCTCGGTATCGGCGTATTTATTGTCCTGCTTTGGATTTTAAGTGATATTGACAGAGTTGTTAAGCTTCGTATGCCCGTTGCAATTCTTTCTATCGCCGCTTTGGTGTTCACGCTTATATTTGCAAAGAACATCAACGGTGCAAGGAACTGGATTATTATCGGCGACGGTCTTTTGTCAATTCAGACCTCGGAGATTGTAAAGGTTGCATTCGTTTTTGTCGGTGCAGCAACGCTCGAAACCTTGCAGTCAACCAAGCTTTTGACAAAATACATTATCTTTGCGGTAACCTGTGTAGGCTTGTTATTTATAATGAAGGATTTTGGTACTGCGCTTATTTTCTTCTTCACATTCGTTATAATCGCATTTTTGCGTTCGGGCGATATTAAAACAATTTTCCTTATCTGTGCAGGTGCGCTCATCGGCGGCATCGGTGTTTTGACCTTTAAGCCGTATGTTGCAAACCGATTTAATTCGTACCGTCATATTTGGGAAGTTGCCGACACAAAGGGCTATCAGCAGGTAAGACTTTTGATTTACTCCGTCAGCGGCGGACTGTTTGGACTCGGACTCGGCAACGGAAAATTAAGAGGTATATACGCCTCAACCGAGGACCTTGCTTTCGGTATGGTGTGCGAGGAATTCGGAATTATAATCGCCTTTACGGTGTTGCTTACTTTTGTGGCGTTGGTTGTTTACAGCATCAGATACTCCGTAGCTTCACGCTCGTCTTTCTATTCGATTGCAGCCTGCGCCGCTTCCGCACTTTTGCTTTTCCAAACGGCACTTCACGTTTTCGGTGCAACGGACCTTCTTCCGTGGACGGGCGTTACGCTTCCGTTTATCAGCCGAGGCGGATCGAGTATGATGTGCTGCTGGGGGCTTGTGGCGTTGATTAAGGCGATAGACGTTAAAACATATAAGCGTTACGATAAAGTTGTAAAGGGGTGATAAGGAATGAAAACACTTTCAAGAAGAGCTTGGGTTCTTTATTTATTGGCAATAGCTTTCATCTCGGGTGCGTGCATTCTTTTCTACACCTTTTACACAAATGCAGACGCTTGGGCAATGAAAAAAGCTAACAGGCATATTTATTCTTCGGGCACTCTTACCACGGCAGGTGCGGTTTATGACTCAACGGGAGCTGTTTTGGCTCAAACCGTTGACGGTAAACGTGTATACAACAAAGATAAAGATATAAGAGTATCGACCCTGCATATACTCGGCGACTCACAGGGTTATATTTCCACGGGCGTTCAGACCTCTTATAAGGATATTTTAACTGGCTACGATTTTGTAAACGGTATATACGACCTTAAGAAGTACGGTAAAGGCTCTGATATTACGCTTACCGTAAACGCTGAGCTTAACAAGGCAGCTTACGAAGCGCTTGGCACTAACAAGGGTACGGTCGGTGTTTATAACTATAAGACAGGCGAGCTGCTCTGTGTTGTTTCAAAGCCGTCTTACGATATTATGAACAAACCGACCGAGAGCATTAACAATGACAAAAAGGGAGAATATGACGGCGTATATCTCAACAGGTTTTTCTCCGGCGTCTATACCCCCGGCTCTACCTTTAAGGTTATTACCGCAGCAAGTGCCATTGACAATATCTCCGACATTGACTCTCAAACCTTCAAATGTACGGGCGAATATAAGGTTGACGGCGGTTCGGTTAAATGCTTGTCAACTCACGGAACGGTAAACTTTGAAAAAGCGCTTAATCAATCGTGTAACAGCGCATTCGCTCAAATTGCGATAGAGCTCGGTGCGGAAAGCTTGACAAATACAGTAACCGCACTCGGTTTCAGTCAAGCATATAAGATAGGAAATGTTCGTCTTGCAAAAAGCTCGTTTGACCTCACAAATGCCTCTAACCTTGACATCGGTTGGGCAGGTATCGGTCAGTACACAACAAGAGTCAATCCCTGTCATATGCTTATGATTGTCGGTGCTATCGCAAACGGCGGCACTTCCCCCACTCCCTATTTTGTAAAGGCAATAACCTCTCCGACAGGCACTGTAAAATCAACGCAAACCACTTACCTTCAACCGTATTTTTCGGAAGGCACGGCAGGAAAGCTTAACGATATGCTTCGCTCCGACGTTGTAAACTATTACGGCGACGGAAAATTCAGCGGACTTAAAATGTGCGGTAAAACAGGTACGGCGGAAGTCAGCACAGGCGATAACGGTCTTGCACCACACGCTTGGTTTGTCGGATATTCACAAAGAGAAGATTTACCGCTTGCCGTTGTCGTTGTCGTTGAAAACGGCGGCGGTGGAGGCTCGGTAGCTATCCCCGTGGCAAGCAAAACAATGAAAAAAGCAGCTTCAATTTACGCAGGAAAATAATGGAGATTTTATGAAATACTATTCAGTTGAAAATTACGGTGCGCTCGCAGACGGCGTAACAAATGACGCAAAAGCAATTCAGTCTGCAATTGACGACGCTGAAAAAAACGGCGGCGGAACGGTTGTTCTCGAAAGCGGAAAGACATATTATTCAAGCTCAATCGTGTTAAAAAGGAATGTTGAGCTTCATCTTCAAAAAGGCTCTCGTCTTAAAGCGACAAGCAATATCGACGAATATTTCCGTCCGTGCAATTTTATAAACGATAAAACGAATACGCTTATCGGAAATCCCGTTACGGGCAAGCCGTCTTTTTGCTTTATTTACGGCTTTGAGGCTGACGGATGCTCTATCACAGGTGAAGGCACAATTGACGCAAACGGTCACGCTTTTGTTGAGCGTAAGGACAAATATTATGTAACGGGTAATTTCTATCCCCGTCCGACTGTAATTTACATTGAAAAAAGCAATCACATTTCATTTGAAAAAATCACGATTGTTGACGCTCCGTTTTGGACTCTTCATCCGGCAGGCTGTAATGATGTTCTCATTTCACAAATCAGAATACTCAACGACCTTGACGTTGCAAATTCAGACGGTATTGACCCCGACCACAGCAGTAACGTGCGAATTCTCGGCTGTCATATCGAATGTGCAGATGATTGCATATGCCTTAAAACCTCAAAGGGCAACAGCGAATACGGTGCGTGCGAGAATATAATTATTTCCGACTGTACGCTTATTTCGACCTCTGCCGCCATAAAAATCGGTACGGAAGGCGTCGGAGATTTCAGAAATGTGCTTGTTCAAAATTGTATAATTTCAAGAAGCAACAGAGGTCTTTCAATTCAAATCAGAGACGGCGGAAACGTTGAAAACGTTAGCTACTCAAATATAATTATCGAAACAAGACGTTTTTGTCCCGATTGGTGGGGCACTGCCGAGCCGATTGTCATTACAACCTTTGACAGAGACGAAAATACCAAATCGGGTCATATCAAAAACATCAGATTTTCAAATATTACCTGCAAGGGCGAAAACGGCGTGCTGATTCATGGCACAAAGGAAAATGTTATAGAGAATATCACATTTGAGAATGTCGGTGTTGAACTTTCCAAGACGTCGAAATGGGAAACAGGTCTTTACGATATGCGCCCCGGTCTTAATAAGGAAATCGAAAAGCATAAAAACTCGGGCTTCTTTATCAGAAACGCTAAAAACATAACAATATCAAAATCAAGCGTTAATTGGGGAAATATTTGCGACGATTATGCGTATGCAATCGACAGTAAAAACTGCGAAAACCTTGTTATTGACAGATTTTCGGGCACTTCAGCCGACAAGAAATGTGAAAGTGTGGCTATAAATTGAGAAAACTGTACATAACAGACCTTGACGGCACCTTTCTCAACGACAATGCAGAGGTTTCAAAGGAAAGCCGAGATATTATTAACACTCTTTCAAAGGACGGCTTGCTTTTCTCTGTCGCAACGGCAAGAAGCCTCTTATCCGCAAGAGAATTGCTTGACGGAATTGAATTTAATGCTCCGATTGTTCTTTCAAGCGGTGTTTTTGTGTATGATATGAAAGAGAAAAAGACGGTAAACTGCTTTTATCTTTCGGATAATAATTTCAGCAAAATAATAAGCATATTTGAAAATGCAGATAAATCGCCGTTCGTTTTCTTTTTCAATAAAAACACGGAAGAATATGATTTGCAGTTTACAAGCCTTAAATTGCCAATACACAAGGAATATTATGAAACCCGTCGCAGGAGTATGGGAAGTATAATTCATCAGGCGGATAAAATTTGTGCAAAAGACGGCTTTGTGCCTGTTTTTGTATCGCTTTGCGACAAGTATGAGGATTTGTTGCCGATAACTAAGCAGTTAGACCTTTTAGACGGCGTAGGCTATTCATTTTACGGCGATACTTACACGCAATATTGGTTTTTAGAGGTTTTCAATAAAAAGGCAACTAAGCTCAAGGGACTTGAAATTGTCAAGGATTACGTCAAAGCCGATAAGGTCATAGCCTTCGGCGACAACAGAAACGACCTTCCCCTGTTCTCGGGCGCAGACGAAAAATATGCAGTCGGCAATGCCGTTGATGAATTAAAGGCGGTTGCAACGAAAATTATAGGCTCTAACAACGAAAACAGTGTCGCAAGGTTTATAAAAGAAGATTTCAAAAATTGTTTTGTTGACAATAACTCGCAAAAATGATATTATATTCGGGCGTCAAAAGACGCTTTGAATATATTTGCAGAAGTGGCGGAATAGGCAGACGCTCAGGTCTCAGAAGCCTGTGAATGTGAGTTCGTGTGGGTTCAAGTCCCATCTTCTGCACCAAAAAGAGCAAGCAATTTTTATTGCTTGTTCTTTTTTTATTTGTTTGTAAAAAGGAAAATGATGGGACTTGAACCCCCTCGCCGAAAGGCGAACATAAATCGTTGCCGTTGACGGCAAAGCGTAGCGACGCCGTCAGGTCCCATCTTCTGCACCACGTCGTCACGGACTTTGTATCGTTCGTGACGGCTTTTTTATTGAAAAATCC
>OLGM01000448.1_pt1 | contig 26522 bp, 22 predicted proteins | sample 1606001 | NCBI WGS metagenome assembly OLGM01 (sample SAMN03283294) | human gut metagenome | biome: human-associated habitat; material: feces | host: Homo sapiens | place: Peru | collected 2012
TCCTCCGAATGAGAAGTATGGTAAGTTTGTGCTGAATGAAGTGCTGGAAGCCGGGTACTTCGGAAAGCATGATGAAAGGAATCGGTTTGGGAGATTAAAGCTGGGGCATAATCTCCAGAGGGTGTATAGGGATATAAGGCTCGTGAAGTATTTTCCTGCAGAGGCTATGAGTGAACCATTCTTTAAGGTATGGCACTTCTTCTGGAGGCTTAAACACAGGAGGTAATCTCTCGGAGTCTTTTCTTGAAGCCCTATGCAGGCAGATATCATTTTGCTGTTTAGAATTATTAATAACCTTCAAAAATGAAAGTGATATGATTCAGAAATTTATAGAACTTCATGATTCGGAGAATCAACCTATATTGGTTAATGCATCTTGGATAATGAGCATTATTCCTGACGATTATGGTGGGTGTATTATTAAAATGGGCGTTATTGGAAATACAACTAAACCGTATTTACTGCATGTTATTGAAAGCTATCAGACTATAAAAGAAATGCTATGAAGGAATTAGATGACAATATAATCCCTGTCGATGAGGCAATGGAAAGATTTGAAAATCACCTTTTGTCACATGATAGGGTGATACTTTCTGCTAAGTTTGGAGATGGTAAGACATTTTTCCTCAATAAATTTAAGGAAAAATGCAAGAATGATTCTGAATCTCCTTTTGTTTTTATCACCCTTTACCCTGTAAATTATCAGGTGTTGGAGAATAAGGATATTTTTGATTTAGTGAAGCAGGATATATTACTTCAGTTGCTACAACAAGGCATAATTGATGTATATTATGGAGTGACGGAACGAATGGCATTTGAATTTTATGTTCAAAATCACTTTTGTTCTGTCGCAGAATCATTTTTGAAGATGCTGAAAGAGATTGATGCTGATGATAATTTAGTAAAGGCTCTTTTTGATGCATATACAACTGCTAGCTGGATAAAAAAACTGAGAAGTAAAGTTGAGGAGTTTATTCATAATACTGATCGGTCTAAATTCTTGGATGATTATCTTGCTAAATTTGATGAATCATTGGTTTATGAAAATGATGTCGTTACAAAGATAATACATGACAACATAAAGGAGTATCAGATTAAAAAACGGAAAAAGATAGTCTTGGTAATTGAAGATATGGATAGGTTAGATCCTGCTCATCTTTTCAGAATATTAAATGTCTTTTCTGCTCAAATGGATTACGGTTATAGATGTTTCATTCCGAATAATGATACCTTAGTTGGTAATAAATTTGGAGTAAGCAATGTTGTCTTTGTAATGCATGAGAGAAATACAAAAGCCATATTCCATCATTTCTATGGTGACGATGCAGATTATCGTGGGTACATGTCTAAATTCTACAACAAAGAAATATTTCATTTTTCCCTTCAAGAAGAAAAGGAAAAATATGCGCTATCACTAATATCTTTTGTTACTGGAGTAGATGTGACTTTGGTTAATGAGTACTTTTCTGCTGATTTCCTGAAAAATAAGACTTTGCGAGAACTAAAATTTGCTCTTGATAAGGTTGAGGAACAACTTGGAGATATTGAAAGTAAATTAGGTTTTAAGGTAAATGTTAATTTGCTCAAATTATTTATTATAGCTAAAAGATTGGGTGTAGGAAATGATACTGTAATTAAAGTAATATCTCAACATTTTATTAACAATGATCAGTATTATAAGTCTAGATTATTGTCTGTTCTATCAATAAATAAGGAAAATGGAAATTTTGAAAACGTTTTCATAGCTGGTAAAGATTATGATGATGTTTATTTGAGGGTGCTAGAAATTGATGAGAATGGTTATTGTATTGATGGTATGAATACGGCATTTTCTGGTGGAAAAATGAAAAAAGTTTTATCTATACTTATTATTTCTATTCCTTTACCACCACAGTTACTAGCTTGTTTACAAACTATTTTATCTTTATCACTAATAAACTCTTTAAACTCTTTAAAAGATACTTCTCTTAAGTCTATAAAGTCTCTTCCTAAGAAACTTTTAAATAATTTATTAAATTCTCCTTTATCTTCTAAGTAGTGCCAATCTTCTTTTTTATTATATTTTTTAACTATATCATTATTATATTTACCGGTTAAATAAGTCTTTCTTTCTTTACTATTTAATAGGTAAAATTCAAATTCAAAGTAATCCATATATCCACTTCCATATAGAAAAGCGCATCTAGCCATGTCAAATAGTACATAGAATGTACTTTTATCTATTTTTTTACCTATTTCTTTGGCATGATTTACATATTCTTTAAATCTCATATTTTTAATTTTTTTAAATAAATATTTTATTTTCATAAATTAACCTCTGTAGAATTTATTATAATAAAAATATGATAAAAAGTAAATAATTTAGAAGAAAAAAAATTTAACATAATGTCATCCACTTTCATTTATAAAAATGATGTAATGTTAAATGAATTAGAGAAAGAATTAAGTAAGAATTCAGTATGTAAGGAATTCTAATTGAAAATCATAATAATTCTGATAATTTTAAATTCTAAAAAGTGTGAAAATGGCAGTTATCGACATTTCTGTCGATAACCGGGCTCTTCGTTAAAATTAGTTTAAAGAAAAAATAGATATTTTTTAATACCTATTTTAGCATATCTTTTAAATACTTTCCTGTATAACTTTCTTTACATTTAATTACTTCTTCTGGAGTACCTGTAGTTACTACTTTTCCTCCATTATCCCCGCCTTCTGGACCTAGATCAATTATGTAGTCTGCTACTTTAATGATATCTAAGTTGTGTTCAATTACAATTACTGTGTCCCCATTATCTACTATTCTATTTAATATAGCTAGTAGTTTTTTAATGTCATCTATATGAAGTCCAGTAGAAGGTTCATCTAATATAAATACACTTTTACCAGTAGGTTTTTTTTGAAGTTCTTTTGCTAGTTTAACACGGCAAGCTTCTCCACCTGATAAGGTAGTTGCATTTTGACCAAGTCTTACATAACCTAGTCCCACATCATGCATAGTATCTAGTATTCTTTTTACTTTAGGTACATTTTCAAATATTTCTAAAGCTTCATCTACTCTTAGATTTAATACTTCTGCAATATTTAATCCTTTAAACTTAATTTTTAATGTTTCATTATTATATTTATTTCCATGACAAACATCACAAGGAACATATACATCGGGTAAGAAGTGCATTTCTATTTTTTTTACACCATCACCTTCACATGCTTCACATCTACCACCTTTTACATTAAAACTAAATCTACTTTTAGTATATCCTCTCATTTTAGCTTCTTTAGTTTCTGTAAATACATCTCTTATTAGATCAAATAGTCCTACATATGTTGCTGGATTACTTCTAGGTGTTCTTCCTATAGGATCTTGACTTATATATACAACTTTATCTACATCTTCTATTCCATCTATGCTTTTAAATTTACCTGGTACTTCTTTAGATTTATAAACATAGTTAGATAACTTTTTATAAAGTATTTCATTAACTAAACTAGATTTACCACTTCCACTTACACCTGTAACACATGTAAATGTTCCTTTAGGAAATTTAACTGTTATATTTTTTAAATTGTGTTCCCCAGCGCCTTTTACAGTGATATATTCTCCATTACCTTTTCTTCTCTTTTTAGGTACTTCTATTTTTAGTTTACCACTTAAGTATTTACCAGTTAAAGACTTTTCATTTTCCATAACTTCTTTAGGAGTACCTTTAGCAACTACATATCCACCATTATCTCCTGCACCTGGGCCTATATCAATTAGATAATCACTTGCTAACATTGTATCTGTATCATGTTCAACTACTATTAATGTATTACCTAAATCTCTCATTTCTTTTAAACTTTTAATTAATTTATCATTATCTCTTTGATGTAGTCCAATACTAGGTTCATCAAGTACATAAAGTATACCACTTAATTTACTTCCTATTTGAGTAGCAAGCCTTATTCTTTGACTTTCGCCACCACTTAAACTAGAAGCACTTCTAGAAAGTGTTAAATATTCAAGACCTACATCTTCTAAAAAATGTAATCTTTCTTTAATTTCTTTAAGTATTAAGAACGATATTTCTTCTTCAGTTTTAGTAAGTTTAATATTATCAAAAAAGATAATTAAATCTTTTATACTCATATCAGTTATATCTGTTATATTTTTACCATTTATTAAAACATGTAACATCTTTTCGGATAGTCTTTTACCATGACATACTTCACAATTACTTTCTTTCATGTAACTTTCTATCCAAGTTCTTATACTAGAACTATTAGTTTCCATATATCTTCTTTCCAAATTAGATATAATTCCTTCAAAGTAGTCATAACTTTTAAGTATACTTCCACTTCTAGTTTTTACTTTGAAATTTATTTTGTCTTTAGAGCCATAAAATATAGTATCAAACTCTTCTTTAGTAAAATCTTTAACTTTTTTATTTATATCTATGTTATAGTATTCACAAACACTGTCAAGTTTTTTAAAATATATACTTAAAGTTTCTCCACTTTGAAAAGATTTAACTGCGCCTTCAGGTATAGAAAGATTTCTATCTGGTACTAATAAATCTTCATCTATTTTAAGTTTAACACCTAAACCCTTACATTCAGGACAAGCACCATATGGACTATTAAATGAAAACATTCTAGGTTCTAGTTCTTCTAGACTGAAATCACAGTCTGGACAAGCATAGTTTTCACTAAAAAGAATTTCTTTGTCGCCTATTATATTAATAAGTACTTTACCACTTGCCATTTTACATGAAAGTTCTACTGCTTCAAATAATCTACTTCTAGATTTTTCATTTAATTTAAGTCTATCTACTATAAGTTCTATAGTATGTTTATTATTTTTAACAAGTTCTATGTTTTCGCTTAAATCTCTATTTTCTCCATCTACTCTTACTCTAGAATAACCATCTTTTCTTAAGTCTTCTAGTAAATCTTTATAAGTACCTTTTTCTCCTCTTACGATTGGACTCATTATCTCAAGTTTAGTTCCTTCTTCATACTCCATTATTTTATTAACCATCTCTTCTATAGATTGACTTTTAATAGGTTTTTTATGTTTAGGACAGTATGGAGTACCTATACGAGAAAATAAAAGTCTTAAATAGTCATATATTTCAGTTACAGTACCTACAGTACTTCTAGGGTTTTTATTAGTAGACTTTTGATCAATACATATAGCAGGACTTAAGCCATCAATAGAGTCCACTTCTGGTTTATTAGAACTACCTAAGAATTGACGAGCATAGGCACTTAAACTTTCTACATATCTTCTTTGTCCTTCTGCATATATAGTGTCAAATGCTAAACTAGATTTACCACTTCCACTTACACCAGTCATAACGACTAATTTATTTTTAGGAATTTCTATATCTATATTCTTTAAATTATTTTCTCTTGCTCCTTTTATAACAATTTTATCCATAGTAATTACCTCACTTTTAATATTTACTTTAAATACTTTTTTATACAAGATATATTATACTTATGTTTTTGTTAATGTCAATAAAAAGAAAACACATAATTTAATTAATATTTACTTTATATAGATTTCAACATATTAAAACCTACTTTAAAAGTAGGTTAACATGTATAAGGTTTTCTTCCGCTAACGTTGGCTACCCAGCAGCCGCTTATTCCAACAGATGAACTAGTAATATAAGTCCATCCATTACTATATGAGCCTATATTAATTCCTGCACCCTGCATGCTAATGTTTCCTGTTATGTCAGAACACGAAGTACTTGCACATGTACGGCAGTATGGATTTCCAGTCATAGTGCAGGCATAATATGTTCCTCCACCGCCTCCTCCACTACTTCCTCCACCGGAAGAAATTTTTGTGCAAGAGGATGATCCTGCTGAGCTAGTATAACCACTAGCACATTGTGTACATGATGTAGCACCAGCCTTAGAATAATATCCTGCTGGGCATATTGTTTTGATAGTAGTAGTGCAAGCATAGCCTGCTGGACATTTTGTACAAGAAGATGCTCCACCAGTTGAATAGTATCCTGATAAGCATGTTCTTTTTACACCACTTGAGCAAGCATAGCCTGCTGGGCAACTAAAGCATGAAGAACTAGTTGCATCTGAATATTGACCATTTGGACAAGTAGTGCAAGTTGAACTTCCTGCAGTAGCATATCTTCCTGCTACGCAAGGAACTTTTAGACCACTAGAGCAAGCATAGCCTGCTGGGCAACTAAAGCATGAAGAACTACCTGAGTCTGAATATTTACCATTATCGCATGTACTACATGATGAACTACCAGAACCCGAGTATTTTCCTGCTGGGCATATTAGTTTAACATTATTAGAGCAATAGTATCCACTAGGACATACTGAATAATTTGCATATAAAGTTTTATTTCCAACTGTTGTATAAGCATTATTTATGAATTGACCATCAGAACTTACATACTGGGTCCCAGTTCCATTTGTACTTGTAAAGTATCCTTCAAACATGTATCCAGGTTTTGAAGGAATTACTATATACTGACCACCAACTACGCATGTATTTAATGTACTATCTGTAAAATAGTAACAAGTCACTCCGTTTATAGTGGAAGTTGTTTTATACTGATAATATGCTAGTGTTGTTCCTGCTGTTGTTGCATTTTGGTTATTAAATGTAATTGAATATACTTGAGGAATAAACATAACTGTACATGAAGTATTTGATGTAACATTACTTATAGTTAGTGTTGTACCACTTAATGTTCCACCAGTACAACTTACTGTTGGATTACTTGATGAGTAACCAGAATTTGGACTTACTCCTGTAAATGAAGTGCTAGAACCATGTTCTACAGTTTTAGAAGATGTTCCACTACCATTAACAACAGTTAAATCAATAGTATATTTTTGTTTTTGTAAAGTAACAGAACATGTTTCATTTTTAGTAATGTAACTAATTGTTAATTTATTATTATTTATAGTACCACCAGTACAAGTAGTACTAGCACCGTTTAATACATATCCAGTACCTGGAAAAATAGTAAATTCTTTAGAGCTGCCATGTTCTGCGATTACACTAGATGGCGAAATACTTCCTCCAAATGCATTAATCATAACTGTATAAGTATTCTTTTTAAAGGAAATATTACATGTTTTATCACTTGTTATATTTTTAATAGTTAATATGTTCCCATTTAAACTAAATTCAGTATTATTATTGCATGCATAATTTAAGTCATTTAAATTATAACCTGTCATAGGAGTTAGTGTTACATCTAAGTTTCTTCCATTTATTACATATGAGTTAGATGGACTAGCACTTCCTCCAGTTGTATTTATTTGTACATTTCTATAAATATAATCTATCTTAACTGTACATTTTTGATCTTTATTTATTTTGTTTATTTCAACTACTTTGTTACTGAATGAAGTATTTGCCCCTCCATCACATGTAACACTTTTTATTTCTTTATTTTCTTCATAATCTACACTAAATGTTACTTTAGTGTATCCATATTTATATTTTTCACTAGATGTTCCACCTACTACTTCTATATCTATTCTATGTGTTTCTCCTTTGTTATTAAGTTCGTAGTTATTCTCTAACTCTCCTTTATCATTTAAAAAGGACATTACACATGAGTCACTATCTAATTTTTCATTTGTATATGGGTTTACTAAATCTCTACTAAGTAAACCCTCATTTTGAAGTGTATATAATTTTAAACATTTTTCATCCGTTTTTCCATTTAATAAGTCTATTGCATAACCTTCATTCATACTTAAATATACATCTGCTGCTGTTTCTACTTTAGTATAAAGTTCTTTTAATGCTTTGTCTTTACTTTTATTTTGTATTTCATTTATACCAAAAATACCACCTACAGTTAAACTTACTAAAATAACTAAAACTACCATAATTTCAATTAAAGTAAAACCTTTCTTATTCATATATCTCTTCTCCTAGTATAATTATATATTATTTTTAAAAGAAAAGCAAAAAAAAGTTAGAAATATTCTAACCTTTATAGTTTTATTATTTAGCTTCTATTATTAGTTTAATAGCAGTTCTTTCTTCTCCATCAATATTAATATCAGAAAAAGCAGGAATACAATATAGATTTTTCCCCGTAGGTGCAACATAACCTCTTGCTATTGCGATTGCCTTTACTCCTTGGTTTAATGCTCCCGCGCCTATAGCCTGCATTTCAACTGAATCGTTAGATTCTCTAAATAAATTTGCTAGTGCTCCTGCTACTTTTTGTGGTGCACTTTTACTAGATACTTTTATTATATCCATTATTATTTCCCCCCTAGTTAAATATATTTTAATAAGAAGAAAAAAGACCTAATTTGTTTTTTTAGGTCTTCCAGGTTTTCTCTTTACACTAGTTTCTTTTACGTTAACTTTTTTAGTAGTTGTTTTCTTTTTAGGTGTAGTTTTTTTCTTAGTTATAGTTTCTTCTTTTATTTCTTCAAGTTCATTATTACTAGCAATTAATTTATTTAATATTTTATTCCATTTATCTTCTGTAACAATTATTTCAATTATATTTTCAAATAATAGGATTATGCCTAAACTTGTGAAGTAGTAGCCATAAAGTAAAGTTTGTACAGATACTTCATTAAATAAATTGTATGAAGTAAGCATACCTAAAAATCCTATTAAAATAGTTCCCATAAATTTAACTATCCACATAAAATTATTTTCATTTTTTAAAGTATATATTTTATATATTCTATTTGAAACCATCATAATACTATATATAGTAAAACCTAGCCCCAAGATCATTTTATAGTCATCAGTTTTAAATACAAACATAAATGTTGCTGTTATAATATTTATTAAAGACATAAGAAGTACTTCATAGTCTCCTTCTTTTCTTTTAACAAAGTAAACTATAATGCTAAAAAATGAAAATACATAAAATAGTATACTAGCATAAAGAACTATATCAACTAATCCAAAACTTTTAAATATAGTAGTTATAACTCCAATAAAAATAATTAATACAGAAAGTATTACTTGAGCAATTAAAGATATATCCATATTCTTAAGTGATTTTCTCACACCTAGCCACCTCTATTCTAAAATAATTTTACAAAATTTTTTGAACAAAGTCAATATAAAAGAAGAGTATTACACTCTTCTAACCGTTATATGTGATTTTATAGGTTTTTGAGGATTTTATAATTTTATTACGACTTTTCTTCTTATACTTATCACTTCTCCTTTCATGATATAAGTATACATTACTTAAGTGATAAATTTGTGATGGATTTATGAAAACTATATGTTAATATCAAAATAAAATTTACTTCCCTTTCCCTTATTACTAATAACTCCATAATTAAAGCCGTGTTTAATTAGAATATCTTTAACTATGGATAGTCCTAATCCTGTTCCAACTTTATTTCTTTTATGATTCTTTTCATTTTTATAATATTTATCCCATATTAAATCTATTTCACTTTTATCAATACCTTTACCAGTATCAATAACATAAACTCTTAAATATTTTTTATTATTAACAAGTTCTATAGTAATCTTTTTATCCTCTCCAGTGTAGTTGATAGCATTACTAATTAAATTATATATAACTTGCTCTATTTTTTGCTTATCTGCATTTATGATATAATCTTTACTAGAATCAAATATAAAGGAATAACCTTCTTCTTTTAAATAATCGAATCTTCTAACAATAGTTTCTATAAGAGTTGTTAAATTAAATTTTTCTTTGTTTAAAATATCTATATTTTTTTCACTTTTTGAAAGAGATAAAATATCATTAACAAGTAAATTAAGTCTCTCTGTTTCTTCTATAATAACATTTAAGTTTTCTTCTCTTTTTTCTTTATTATCAGAGTTTAAATCTCTTGCCATTTCAGAGTATGCTTTAATCATCGTAAGAGGTGTTTTTAAGTCATGACTTACATTAGCAAGTAAATCTTTCCTAGTTTCTTCTATTTTTGATAATTCTTTCTTTGTTTTGTTAAGTGTTATAGATAATTCTTTTATTTCATTTATATTTGAATTTTCATCAAAAGGTGTTACTAAGTCTCCTTTGGACATTTTAGCCACTTCTTTATTTAGTTTATCTATTGGTAAAGAAATATGTTTACTTATAAAATATGCAATTATAAATGATGAAATGTATATTGCAACAGAAATATAAATAAGTTCTTCTCTTATAATAGAAATGGCAGGATCTGTCGGTTCTAAACTAACATTTATAAATGCATATGCATCATTATCAAGTTTAATTGCGCTTACAAGTGTTTTATTATTTAAAAGAGGATTTACTATTTGATATGTTTCTTTATCTTCATCACTATTAATAAAATTAACTCTGTAGTCCATACTTAGTGTATTATCGTTATCTATTATGCAACCTCTTCTTTGTGCATTCGAAGTATAAACTATTTTATTATCTTTAATTATTTCTATACAAGCATTATTATTATATGATAATTTATCATAACTACTAGTATCTTTACTATTTTTATAATAATATTTAGTTTTCAAAGCTAATTTTGATAGTTCACTACTAGTTCTACTTTCATAATATTTATCAAAAAACATTACTTGTAATAGCCAAAGTAATAGAATTAATAATGTAGAAAAAATAGCTAAATAAAACCATATTTGTGATTTTAAAGATCTATTCTTCAGTTTCATATTTATAACCTACTTCTCTTACTGTTTTAATTAAATCTCTATATTTACCCAAACTCTTTCTTAACATTTTAACATGTGTATCTACAGTTCTATCATCTCCATAATAGTCATAGTCCCAAACATTACTTAAGAGTTGCTCTCTAGATAAAGCCACTTTTTTATTCTTAATAAAGTAAAGTAAAAGTTCATATTCTTTAGGAGTTAAACTTACTTCTTTTCCTTCAATCATAACTTTTCTCCCAAGATAATCTACTTCTAAATCTTTATATGTATATACATCAGTGCTATTATTTCTTTTTAAATGTGCTTTTACTCTTGCTACTAATTCTTTTGGACTAAATGGTTTAGTTACATAGTCGTCCACTCCTAAATTAAAACCACTTAGTTTATCTTCCTCCTCTTTTCTAGCAGAAAGCATTATAACTGGAATTGTTAACGATTTTCTTATTTCTTTTAAACATTCATACCCATCCATTTTAGGCATCATAATATCAAGAATAATTAAATCTACTTTATTTTCGCTAAGTACTCTTAGTGCATCAAAACCATTTTCTGCTTCAAGTACCTCATACTTTTCATTAATTAAATATTCTTTTATAACATTTCTAATTAATTTTTCATCATCTACTACTAATATTTTCATAATAATTTCCTCCTTATTCAATTATAAAGCAAAAAAGTGTAAGATTTGTGAAATTTACACTTTATTTTAAACCAACTCTTTCTCTCATAAGTTCATATTTTTCTTTAGCTAATTTAGTTGTAACTTCTAAGCCTTTATTTAATACATCTTCAAGTAATTTACTTCCTAATAATTCTTTATATTTTTCTTGTATTTCAGTTATTTTATTAGAAGTAACTTCTCCAACATATGTTTTGAAATTACCATAACCAGCATTTTCAAATTCTTCTGTTAAGTCTTCTATTGTTCTTCCAGTCATAACAGATGCAATGTTTAAAAGATTAGAAATACCAGGTTTATTTTCTTCATCAAAATAGACTTTGTTATCACTGTCAGTAGTTGCTCCTTTTACTTTTTTAATAATCTCTTCTTTTGTATCAAATAAAGAAATAACTCCACTAGGATTATCTTCGCTTTTACTCATTTTTTTATCTGGATTTTTTAAATCTTTTATTTTAGTACCAACCTTAGGTACAATAGCCTCAGGTATTTTAAAAGTTTCACCATATACTTTGTTGAATCTTTCAGCTATGTCTCTAGCAAGTTCCACATGTTGTTTTTGATCTATTCCAACAGGAACATAATCTGCATCACAGTATAAAATATCAGCAGCCATTAATATTGGATAAGTTAAAAGGCCAATTGAGAAGTTTTCTTTTCCTTTACTTTTTTCTTTAAACTGTATCATTCTACTTGCTTCTCCATAATAAGTATTACATTCAAGTATCCATGAAATAGCTGGCACATAAACATTTTCTGACTGAATATATACAATCATTTTACTAGGATCAACCCCACATGCTATATACATTGCTACAAATTTCTTTACTCTTTCTCTTAAAAGTACTGGGTCTTGATGTACTGTCAAAGCATGTAAATCAGCTACAAATAAAAATATATCGTTTTCAGGATTTTTTTGGAAATCTATTAACGGTTTAATACCGCCTATATAGTTGCCAAGTGTTAAGTCTCCAGTTGGTTTAAGTCCTGTTAATAATCTTTTCATATCATCACTTCCATATTAGTATTTTACAGCAAACAAAAACAAAAGTCTACTATTAACCTTTGTTTTTTGAATTTTTTAACTATTATTACCATAAAGTTTCTTTTATTCATACCATATTTTACTTATGTTTAAACTTGTACTTTCAGGCATTGGGCTTGGAAGTTTTAACTCTGCAAGAAGAGGAAGTTTAAAACCTGTTCCAAATATAAGTGCTGTCCCCGAATTTAAAGTTTTTAATTTTTCTAAAGCTTCTTCTGTAACATTTGTACTAATACTTTTAACTATTTCAAAGTCTTTTGGGTGGAATATTCTAAATACAATAAAGTTTGAGCATTGACTTAATGAAGTACTAGATAGTTCACTAGGCCTTTGAGTAATGAATGTTAAAAGGGTTCCATACTTTCTACCTTCTTTTGTAATTCTATCAAAGATATTATAACCAATAATATTTATATCATTATCATTTTGTACATATCTATGCGCTTCTTCTAAGATAATATTTATAGGAAAAGAACCTCTAACTTTTAGTTTAGTTGTATAACTAAATAAAAGTTTAGATATAAGTTTAGTTAGTATTTTTGCAAACCTATCATCTACATGGCTCAAATTAATATCAATTAGCTGTACTTTCTTACCTTGACTATTAAATAAATGTTTAATGTATTCTTCTTTATCCATGAAATTACTAACTTCAAAAACATTTTTATAATCACTATTAATAATACTTTGAAGTCTTGTTTTTAAAATATTGTTTTTAGAATAAGTCACAGCATCATTAAGAATGCCTTCACTTATTAAAGCAAATTCTAAAGCATAATATAAATCATTTAAGGAATAAGTATAATCATAATTAACCATAACTTCTTCTAATGAAATTTTTTCAAATTGTTTTAAAAACTCCATTATTAAAAGAATTGCATTAATTTTACCATGTTCATCTATTAATAAACATTGTTTTAATGTTCTATCATACCCAGGTTGTTTAATAATTGAATCTAAATTTAAGTTTTCTGTATTATAATGGCTTAAAACAGCGATTATCTGATCTCTCATTTGACTCCCACTTTTACCTGAAGATAATATATCAAGTAAACATTTCGCTATTATGTCATTTTTATATTCTTTAGCTTTTTCATCTTTACTTGTAAATATATAAACAAGTTTTAAAGTTTTTTCAAGTACAGGGATTTGCTCTCCATCACTTACAGATAAAAGAATAGCTAAATCATCTACTCCTAAGTAATTAGGAGGAATTTTAATCATTTCTTCGTCTGCATTTTCTATTTTAGTTGTATATTTTTTAAAACCAAGACCCACTTCATTCATATTATTAAAAGCATTTCTATATTCCCCATATGCATCAAAGATAACAAAGTGACTGTTTACTGGTTTTATAGAACTTTCTATAAATAGATTTTGAAGTAATCTTGTGACTCCACACGATTTACCACTTCCAGTGTTACCTATAATGGCTGAGTGATTAGCAAAAAAATTATTTAAATTTAATTTAATGTTATAACCTTTATATATAGGAGAGTTACCAATTACAATAGAGTTATTATTTTCATTTTGTTCACCTATTATAGTACTAAGTTCTCCTACAGATATAAGTCTTGGAGTTTTACTTGGCTTTTTAACTACTCCTGGAAAAAATATATTATTTTTTATTTCTCCAACTAATAATACTTCAATTAATTCATTATTAATCTTAATTATTTCTCCAACTACTTTTCTAATTTCCTCATCGAAAACAACATGTGTATTCATAAGTTCACTATGAGTAATTTTAGATAAGTTTTCCACTTTACATATTGTACCATCAATAGATAAAATTTTACCAAACATACAAAGCCAACTCCTTATTCTTTATATAATATATCATATTTTTAATTTTTTTTAAAGTACCTCTTGACTAAACCCCATAATTTATGATATTATTTTGTTGTCATGGCGATGTAGCTCAACTGGCTAGAGCGCACGGTTCATACCCGTGAGGTTGAGGGTTCGATTCCCCCCGTCGCTACCAAATTGATATAAAACTTGAACTTTTATAAATTCAAGAATAATAAAACTAACCATTTCTGGTTAGTTTTTTTGTTCTTTATCTACTTAATTATTCGTTTTAAATTTGTTATGTCCTCACAAAAATTATAAATACAATGACTAAAATGATATTTATAATATAAATTATTCCTATAATAAATAATTGTCTATAATATTTTATTTTGTTTTAACTTTAGCAAAGTTAATTATTTTTAAACTTTCAATAATTTGTGGTTCTAACTCTTTTATTTCATCTAAAGAATAGTATTCTTTACTAGTATGTCCTTCAACATAGTCACTTACTTCAGTAAGACAAACTTGATAATTATTTTCTATTAAATATTTGTAATATTCTTTATTATACATTGTATTTATACCATCAGAATAAAAAATCATGTTTTCATTTGTTAAATCATATAACTCAACATGGCTTCCTAAACCACCTAAAACATTTCTTTTATAATATATATATTCACTTACTTCATATGTTTCTTTATTGAAAAGTAAATATACATTTGCACTGTTATATAGTTGCACTGCTTCACCACTTTGTATTGCATATTTATAATAATCTTCTATATTAGAGTATTCAGAAGAAATAGGGAAAATTTTTGGAACCCCATTTTCATCTTTATTACTAGCACAGCCAGTAGTTCCAAGTATTACCCCTGTCAATCCTAATGCTAATAATCTTTTCTTAATTTTGATTAATTTGTTTTTATCCATAATGCTTCTCCCTAACAAAAATATAATATATATTATAGCAATTTTAATTAATAAATAAATGTTTTTAACGATATTTAATTATATTTATAAATATTATACTAAACTAAAAACAATTTAAAAAAGAATATAGTTATTTATATTCTTTATAAAAATCTTTTACTAAATATTCACTTGGTTTAGTTTCAAATTCAATACTACCAAGCTTTTGAGCTGTTTTACCGACCTCATCTGTAACTGTATAAAGTATCCAGTACTGATCTATTCCTTCACTTTCTTTTACTTCATGATAAATTTCATAAGTAATTTCAGGTGTTCCTTTATCATCCCATACTTCTAAATTTTCAAAACCAATTGAATTTATATTTTTGGCTTGATAAGGTAAATAAAGTATTTTAATAGTAGGATTAGATACATCTTCAGGATTATTATATTCGTTTAAATAAGGACTTCCCTTCTTATTAGCAATCCATCCATATTTATCTTTATCATATTTTATTTTATACCAAATATAACTTCCATCACTAGTGTTAACATCATAAACTAGATATTTTTCTCCCTTTTTAACTCTTCCTAAATTATTAGATAATTGTTTACTTTCTTCTCTAATATTTATATATTCGTTAGTTACTTCAACATAAAAATCTTTACTAGGATCTATTTTTTCTGTCTTATTAAAAACTTTAGTATAAAAATAATATCCTCCTACTGCTATAAAACCTAAAATTAATAATGTAATAATAAATTTCTTCATAAAAACTCCTTACACATATAATATATCATATTTTATTTAAAACTTCTACTTTTACTTGCCATTTTAAAACCTTTTAAATAAAGTTCCATATTATACGGAGTATACTCCATTAAACCAGTAGTAATAATTTCATTTAAAATATTTAATTCTTCATCAGTATAAAAGTTTTTAAAGTTTGGCATTTCATCTCCACCATCAAATGTATAGTAATCAGTAAAAAACTCAAAGTAAGTTAAATCAACTATGTAACTTTTATTATCTTTTTTAAAAATACTAGAATAATGAGTTATGTTTTCTACTTTTTCTTTTTTTAAATCTATTTCTATATGCTCATAACCTAAGCTATTTAATATTATAAATAAATCTCTATTAACTATAAAACAATTACTATATAAATTATAATTTTGTTTAATATAATTAACTACATCAAAAATATCTTTCATACAAATCACATTTATATCTTATCATAAAATATATACTTTTAAAAGGTTTTATGTTATTATATAAGCTATGAATGAATTAGAAATGAATTTAAAATTAGTTAAAGATGTAATTGAAGGAAAAACTTATGTACGTTTTATTTATATCTACCCTTTTACTACTGAAAATATTAAAGGATATATGAGTAATCTAGATTTAAAGGATAAAAGTATTATTACTGTAGGAAGTAGTGCTGATCAAGTTATAAATAGTTTTTTATATGGCTCTAAAGATATAACTTTATTTGATATAAATCCTTTTACTAAATATTATTTTGAACTTAAAAAAGCTGGAATACTTTTACTTGAATTTAACTCATTTTATGAATTTTTTTCTAATAATATAAATTCATTTAATATTAAAACATATAGTTTATTAAGAAATAATCTAAGTAAAGAAACCAAATTATTTTGGGATAGTTTATTTAATAGTTATGATAGTTATTTTTTTAGAGATAAACTATTTAGTAAGGATGAAAGGGCTTTAAAAACATTAGTTAAATATAATCCATATATGAATGAAATAAACTACGGTACTTTAAAAACCACTATTGATGGTTTAAATCCTGTATTTATAAATACTAGTTTGGATGAAATATCAAAAAAAGTAAATAAAAAATATGATTATATATTTTTATCTAATATATCAAGTTATTTAAATCTTTATACTAAAGAAAATATAAGTAAGTTTATAAATACTATTAAAGATTTAACAAATATTTTAAATAAAAGTGGCTCTATATATCTAGCATATATCTATGATAGAATTAAAAATAAAATAGATGATGATATTTTAACAGATATTTCTTTTATGAATTATATATTTGATAATAAAATAACTGAAAGTGCATTTGAAAGTATAAGTTATAAAAATGGAAAAGATGCTGTTCTTATATATAAAAGATAGATATTTTTTAAAATTTGTTTTATAATTATAAATGAGGAAGTTATGAAAAAGAAAGTTATAATAAGTTATACAACTTATAGTAGTTCTAGTGAGACTGCAGCTTTATATATTAGTGATATACTTGATAAACATAATTATGAAGTAAAACTACTAAATATTACTGAATATTCAACTAAACTAGCCAAATTAAGTAATACTTTATTTAAAGATACTAGTTTAGAGTTTTTAAATGGTCTTTTATTTGGACTTATTAATAATAGATATGCAAGTAATAGAAATGAAAAATATGCTTTTCATGCTTTTGATACAGATTTATTAAGAAAGATATTTAAGAGCTTTAATCCAGATTTAGTAGTATCAACACACTTTTATTCTAGTTATATAGCAACATATTATAATAAAATCAATATAATTAATAGTAAGGTAATTACATTAATAACAGATTATACTAACCATCAATTTTGGCTTGCTAATAAAGATGAAGTTGATGCCTATATAGTACATAATGATATTATTAAGAATGAACTAATTAAAAAGAAAGTTAATCCTAAAAAGATTTATTCATATGGAATTCCTCTTAGAGAAGAGAAAATTCTTAATAAGAAAGAAGATACACTAAAGAACTATAGTTTAAGTGGTAAAAAACCTATATATTTATTTTTAGCAAATGATAATAGTTATGAGCATATTAAACTATTAATAAAGAAAAAATTTAATATAGATATTATATTAATATGTGGAAAAAATAATGAACTTAAAAATAAATGTGAAGAATTTGTTCATAATCATAATATAAAAAATACTTTAGTACTTGGACATGCAAAAGATATTTATAATTTAATAAATATTAGTACTATGATTATTACTAAACCTGGAAGTGCAGCTATAAATGATTTGTCACAGATGCAAAAACCTGTAATATTATTAAGTCCTCAAAATAGTTTAGAAAGTTTTAATAAAAGATATATGAAAAAAAATCATATGGCATTAGTAACTACTACTCCAAGAAGTTTAGTTAGAAAGGTTAAATTAAGTTTAAATTATCCATTTATTATAAGGGCTATGAAAAATAAAATAATAAAACATAGTGAAATAGATAGTACTTCTAAAATATTAGATTTAATAAAAGAATTAACAAGGTAATTTCTTACCTTGTTTTAATCTGCATAATTTTTAAAATAATTTTTAATTAGTACTATTGGAGTACCTTTATCTCCACTTCCACTTGTTAAATCAGATAAAGAACCTAATAAATCAGTATATCTTCTAGGTGTAGTTCCTTGACTACTAATAGTGCCTTTTAAATCATTATCTTTTTTTCTAATTTCTTCTCTAATTTTGTTGTTTAGCTCTTCTCCTTTTAAATCGGAATATTTATTATCAGATAAATATTTAAGTTTAATTTCATTAGGAGAACCTTCTAAACCACTAGTATAGTATGGGCTTACCACTGGGTCTGCTAGTTCCCATATTTTACCTACTGGATCTTTAAATGCACCATCTCCATAAATCATTACTTCTATATCTTTACCAGTTCTTTCTTTGAACATATCTTTTATAGAGTAAACAAAGTCTTCACATTCGTTTGGAAATAGTTTTACTTTTTGGTCAGTAGATCTATTACTTCCAAGTAATCCATATTTTTTATTATAGCCACTACCGCGTACACTTTCTGTTAGCAAGTCATCTAATCCAATTACTTTAGCACCTTTATTTTTTAGTAACTCTTTAGTTTCTTTTCTAGTATGAATATCCGCGCATAAGACATCATTAGTATATTTGAGTATTGCTTCAGGATCATTTGAAAAAATAAATTCTACTTGGCAATTTTCTTTTTTACATAAATCTCTATAAAAATCCACCATATTTACCCCAGTAAATACATGTTTAAAATCTCCAAATTTTTTAGTGTATTCTTGTTCACTCATAATATAATTATTAAGAGGGATTTTTTCTTCTCTTAATCTATCTTTATCAAGAATATCATTACCTACTTCATCAGATGGATAACTTAGTAACATAGTAATTTTCTTAGTACTTCTAGCAAAAGCAGTTAAAAGAACAGCAAATCTATTTCTACTTAAAATAGGATAAACTATTCCTAAATGCTCTGTATTCATTTTGTTTTTTATATCTACTACAATATCATCAACTGTGCAGTAATTACCCATACTGATACCTACTACTGCTTCAGTAATAGCAACTACATCTTTATTTTCTAAACTTAGATTAAGTTCTTTACATGCATCTAAGACACTGTTTACAGTTATTTCTTTTAGATTGTCTCCCTCTTTAATAACTGGAGTTTTAACTCCAATACTTATAGTTCCAACGTTTTTCATATATCCTCCTTATATTATTAATTATATCAAAATGTAAATAATAATTGAATAATAGTTTACATTAATTAATATATTAATGTAAACATTTTGTTTTAGTTTGTTCATAACTGTTACTTCTAATAACTTTTTTTAAATCATTTATAATTCTTTCTCTGGGTAAAAAAGCCTTTACTAAGATAGAAAGCTTACTATAGAACTCATTGAAACTATTACTTTTATTTAACATAAGGTTTATACCATCTTTAAAATCTATATCATAAAAATTAGAAACAAGATTATAAAACTCTTCTCCTTGTAATAAATTATATTCTTCTATTAATCTTGACCACTCTTCTAAAGTTAATTTTAAATCATCATAATTTATACACTTTATCTCTTTAACTCTTACTTCCATAAAACACCTCTATTTTTAGCATCAATATATTAAATATACTATAAATTTAAAAATAAGTAAATGTTTATTTAATAAAGTTTACAAGTTGGATTTAAACAAAAACGCTTTATTTTTTAGTATAATAAAACCCCGTAAAAACGGGGATTAGCATTCAAATGGTGACCTGTACGGGATTTGAACCCGTGAATGCAAGCTTGAGAGGCTTGTGTGTTAACCATTTCACCAACAGGCCATGTACGCATATAATTTTATCATATGCGTTTAGTTTTTACAATTAAAAATTGTTAATTCTTTCTTTTATTCTTTCTTTTCCTAAAAGTTTTAATATTTCATATAAGTCTGGAGTATTAGTTCTGTTAGTAACTGCTACTCTAATAACTTCACATACCTGAGCAACTGAACCTTTATAATTTTCTGGATTTTTCTTATAATCTTTAGTTTCACTAGCAAAGCCAAATAAAGGACACATTTCTTTTATTTTATTAAACCAAGTCTGTTTGTCATCATTTTCATCATAAACATTATTTATGTAGTACTCAAGTAATTCTTTAGAATAGAATTCTTTTCTTTCAAATGTTTTTTCCTCTATGTTAAATAATTCATCATACATATATCCGACTTCTCTTTTAACAGCACTAAAGGATTCAATATCTTTTCTAGGTCTTTCTACTTCCCTTTCAATATTAAGAATATTTATTGTATATTCTTTATATTTATTAATTAAAGTATTGAAATCTTTATCATAAACTTTAGACCAATTATCTAAACCTTCAAATACTTCTTTAGCTTTTAAGTTTTTAATATATTCTCTAGAAATACTTATTAGTTTTTCTAAATCAAAAAGTGAACCACTAGTACTCATTTTATCAAAAGTAAAGTTAAATTCTTTATAGGATTTGTCTTGATTTTGTAAATACCACTCTTCAAAATTTGAATTAAGTAGCGTTGCAAAGTAAAGTTTAATAGCCTCTACTGGTACACCTTTTTCATGATAGAATGAAACAGCTGCTTCAGGGTCTTTTCTTTTACTTAGTTTTCTTATGTTTCCATCTTCTTTTTTATTTATAGGTAAAATATGTGCAAACTTAGGCTTTTCAAAACCACAAGCATCCCATAATTCAACATGGAAAGGTACTGAACTTATGTAAGAGTCATCTCTAGTTACTATAGTTACTCTCATAAAGTGATCATCACATACATGTGCGAAAGCATAAGGAGGTACTCCGTCTGACTTAATTAATACTTGGTCAATATCATTTTCTGGAAGGTCTATATTACCTTTAATTAAATCATTAAATATAAATCTTTTATTAAAATCTCCTAAACTTTTTAAACGTAAAGTCCATTCATCACCATTTTCTAAATGTTTTTTTACTTCATCCAAGCTTAAATTTCTACATTTAGCATAATGGCCATAATAACCTATTCTATCTTTCTTTTCTTCTTGTTCCTTTCTCATATTATTTAAATCTTCTTCAGAACAAAAACAAGGATATGCTCTTCCAATACTAACTAAATATTTAGCAACTGTATGATAAATATTTATTCTTTCTCTTTGTACATAAGGACCATAATTGCCTCCCTTAATAGGGTCTTCATCAACTATTAAATTAAATTCTTTAAAGTCATCAATTATATATTTAATACCATCATCAATAGTTCTTTTTAAATCTGTATCTTCTATTCTTAAAAGAAATAACCCATTACTTTGATGAGCAAATGTTTCGGGTACAAAAGACGCGAATAAATTACCCATATGCATTCTACCAGTAGGACTAGGTGCAAAACGCAAAACTTCTGCTCCTTCAGGTAGATTTCTTTTAGGATACTTTTTTTCTAAATCTTCTATTGTTAAATTTACATCAGGGTAAAGTAAATCAGCAAGTTCTTTATAATTCATTTTAATTCCTCCAATATATTTAATTATAGTTTAAAACACTATATTATTCAAGTATTATTTCTTCTTCATCACCTTTAGACTCAGTATATAAGAACACTGCTCCTGCAATTACAAACAAAACAGATGCAAATATATCTAAATTATTTAAAAAACTACTTGCATTAACTTTCTTTCTTAATCTAGTAATTAAAAAGTAAATATATATTAATAAAGATATAGTAAGTATAACCATTCTAATGTTATGTGCTTTTTTATTGCCTTCACTATCTAAGTGTAAATGGTATTTCTTTTCATAAGAATTAGCAATTATTCCTGCAATAGAAACACAAATAAAGATAACAAATATTATGTCACCTTTTTTAATGTTCTCTAATATTTCCTTACTATTATTTCCATACTTACTCATAATTAAGTTTATTCTTGAAATTATTTTTTTATTAGTTTATAATATTATTAGTCGCTCCTGTGGCGGAATTGGTAGACGCGCACGACTCAAAATCGTGTATAGAAATATGTCAGGGTTCGAGTCCCTGGAGGAGCACCAAGTTAGTTAATTAGTCCTTGTATAAGGACTTTTTATTATGTGATAAACACTTAAAACTTGACATTTTGTTAATTTTGTAGTAAAATTAAGTACAGTTATTGAGGGGGGTATAATATGATAACTTTAAATGAACTTAAGTATGTAAATGCTTGGACTAGTAAATGTCCATATCCTGGAGTAGAATATGCTACTTTAGCAGCAAAAAAATTAGTAGAAAGTTATGAAGATTACAAGAAACATTATTTAGATAAAAGATATAGCGTAATTTTAAGTAGTGGAGATCAATTTGACTTTGAAATATACACTAAAAATATATGTCATATGTTAGGAATAGATTATAAGAACTTAACAGGTGAATATTTTGAAAAATTTAGAAGTGAAGTATTAGGTGTTTCTTCAAGCATAAAGAGTTATGACTTATTAAAAGCAATAATAGATAATATAGATGAAGTTTTAAAATATGATGAAAAGACTAATGGTAAAGTACTTAATTATTATAAATTAATGATTAAAAGTTCAATATTTGAAAAACTATCAGATTTCTCTAGATTTAACTTTGGAGTATTAAACTTTGATAAGGATAAATATCCTAGTTTTGCAAATTTTAAAAGTACTAGATTTTTATATGTACAAAGTAATGAAATAGTTGCTCCTTATTTTATGATGGGTATATTAAATGATGCAAAACCCGGAGAAGAAGCAGAGGATGAAAATAAGTTTGCAGTTGAAACTTTATTTGCACCTAATAAACCTCATGAATTCTTTATGAGTAGTGAAGCCGCTATTCCTACTCAAATACAAATAGATACAGGAGAAAAGTTAATTAAGAAAGAAGCAACGGCTAGTGAGAAATTAGCACTTCTAAATCAATACAAATTAATTATAAGTACTTATAATTTACCAAATAATTTAAATATTAACGGAGACTATGAAGCAATTTTAGCAGATGCTGCTTCTAAAAGATTAACAAAATAGAAACTAAAAATAATTTAGTTTCTATTTTAATTTTCGTAGTTTAATAGTCATCAACCACATAATACCATTTATCTCTTAACTTTTTTATTTGATAAATAGGAATTACTTCATTTAAACCTTTAATTTCATATCTAGAATAGACCAGATAAGCAAAATTTATTCTTTGTTAGTTTCAATATCATCTTTATCTAAATAATAAATATTACCATTTATTTCAAAAATAATTTTCTTAGACTCATATTCTTCAGTATAAAAATAAAACTTAACTTTATATACTTTATTATTACTTTTAAAACAATAATAATTATACTTACCTATTTCATCTTCTTTATCAAAAACTAATTTATTACATTTTTTTACTTCGGTAATTTTTCCAAAAGTTTCTTCAAATATACTATCTTTTTCCATGGCTGGATAAACTACGGTTTCTAGATCATTCTTTTCTATATAATTTATTCTACGATAAAAAACAAATGAAACCGGTACAAGAAACACCAAATTCCAAATAAGTATAAATCTTAGTATTTGCCTATTCATATAAATCCCTTCTTCATTAATAATATATCATAGTTAATTACTTCCTTATATTCATTACACTTCTTTGAAACTTGATTTATAAAGTTCTACTTCTTCATTTATAGTAGGTTTTTCTTTAATATCTAGTTTAGGTAAATCATCTTTTGTAGCAAGTCCAAAATAATCTAGAAATTCGTTTGTTGTTTTATATAAATTAGGTCTCCCTGCTGCATCACTTTTACCACATTCTTTAATAAAACCTCTAGCTAATAGTTTTCTAACTATTTGACTACTAGAAACACCTCTTATTTCATCTATTTTAACTCTAGTTATTGGTTCATTATATGCAATAATTGCTAGTACTTCTAAACTAGCATTACTTAAGTTAAATGTTCTGTTATCTGTTACTAACTTTTCATAATATTCTTTATGTTCACTCTTAGTAGTTAATTTAAAAGTGTTACCTAAAAATGATATTCTAATTCCTCTTTGAGTACTATCATAGTCTTTTCTTAACTCTGATAAGACACTTTTAACTTCTTCTTCACTAACTCCTAGTACTTCTTTAAGTTCTTTTAGAGTTATTCCTTCATCTCCTACTACAAATAATATTCCTTCTGTTATACTTTTTAAATTCATTCTAATCAACTCTTTCAAGTAATATGTTCCCAAAGTTTTTATCTTGTTTTAAAGTTATTTCCTTATCTTTAGCCATTTCTAATATACTTAAAAATGTTACAACTATATAAGGTCTAGTTAAGTATTCAAATAAACTTGAGAACTCTACTGTCTTTTCTTTTTTTAATATACTTCTTATTTTATTAACTCTTTCTGATACAGAAAGTTCTTTTTTAGTTATTTTAGTGTTAATAGGTTTAGTATACTCTTTTCTTTCTAATAATTTTTCTAGTGCAAGTAGTAAATCATTAGGAGTTACTTCCCCATTATTTTCTAGTTTTTCATTAGTATAAATATTTCTTCTTTCAGGTGCTTTTGTATAATAGCTACTCCTGTTAATTTCTAAATCTTTAAAAATACTAGTACTTTCTTTATACTTTTGATATTCAAGTAGTCTTTTCTTTAACTCCTCTTCTGGATCCTCTTCATATTGAGACTCTTCCTCTACCTTTGGTGGTTTTGGAAGTAGATATCTACTTTTCATTTCTATTAATTCACTAGCTAAAACAAGATATTCACTAGCTACATCAAGGTTCATTTCTTCCATTTTTTTTAGATAATCTATATATTGATTAGTGATATCTACTAGTTTAATATCACTAATCTCTATTTTTGATACTTTTACTAAATGTAAAAGTAAGTCAAGAGGTCCTTCAAAATCTCCTATTAAAAAGTTATTCATTATTTACAACTCCAGTTACTATTTTCTTCTCCTAGTTTCACACTTTTTTTAGTAGTACCAAGTGTATAATCTTCCTTAACTTCACTCACTTTAATCTTAGTTAGATCTATTTTATACTTTATAGAGTTTTCATTATACACGAGTTCTTCTGCTCCTATAGAAGTAACTAATTCTGCTTCTTTTTTATTGGTATTTTCATAATCACTTGGAATATCAGTTCCTGATATAGTACTTATAGTATTTTCTATAATATAATTTGTAAGACCATTTTTACTAAAATTATAGGTTATTTTATAACTAAAGTTAACAGTCCCATCTGTTTCAGTTTTTGTACATACAAGAATATCAGTTAAATCAGTTAAATTCTTACTTTCAAGTATTGTTACCTTTGCATAATAAGCTTCTTTATAAATGTCATTAGGTAAATTTAGAGTATAAGTCTTTTGTAATTTTCTCTCTAAAACATTACTACTTGTAAACATAGTTCTATAGACAGGTACTTTATTAGAATTATATAATTCAATGTAAATATTTAAATCATTTACATTTTTAATTTCATCCTCTGGAAGATAAACAAGTGTTAAAGTATTATTAGTTCTTTTAATAAAATTATAAAACTTTATATTATTTACTGTAATATTACCTTCTTCTTTACCTATTTCAAGTAAACCATCTTCAGTAGTTTTGTAATACTTAATATTCTTATTGCTTTCATCTATCTTTGATGTACTATTATCTCTCTTAAATAGCTTAGTTATAGTAGGAAGTGATATAGCAAATGTAAGAAGTACTAAAATTATTATTATTAAAACTCTTCTTTCTCTTTTTCTTTCAAGTGGGTTGTCTATAGGAGTATTACCTCCAAGATCAATTATTTCAAAGTCGTCACTAAAATCAAGAACTTCAATTTTATCTTCAGGCTTTATTTGTTCAATTTCTTCTTTAGGTATAATATTTGTTTTTAATTTTTTTAGTAATATAACACTATAAATAAGTAAAGCTATTACACTTAATGAAAATAACAAACTTATAATATTAGAAACAGTACTTGGTAAAAAAGAAAGCAAATTTGTTCCTACTTTTACATTACCTATCGTAATACTAGAAGAACCAGTTATAAAAGAAAGAACTACTAAAATTATTCCCACATATTTATTAATAGTAAGTTTACCTAGTAAATAGAGGTTAAGTATTGGTACCCAACTTCTCCATAAACCTCTTTCATTTTTTAGTTTCCCTAATTTTGTTAAAACTACTGCCATTA